>JAEIGA010009280.1_pt1 | contig 14881 bp, 8 predicted proteins | sample 9270691 | NCBI WGS metagenome assembly JAEIGA01 (sample SAMN17057246, study PRJNA624740) | gut metagenome | biome: biome; isolation source: fecal sample | host: Bos grunniens | place: China: Xizang | collected 2019
AGGGGCACCATCGATTGAATTGGAATACTACAGGAAATATATAGAAGGGAGCAATATTAAACTTATTCCTGATGATACCTATGGTGTGCTACGCAATGCAGAGGCAGCAGTAGTGGCCTCTGGTACAGCAAGCCTGGAGACCGCCCTTATCGGGACTCCGCAGGTAGTCTGCTATGGTGGCAACCCCATATCATTCTGGATTGCAAAGCAGTTTATCCTCCACTCAAAGAGCATATCCTACATATCTCTGGGCAATCTGATAATAAACCGTCAGGCATTCCGCGAGCTGCTGCAGGATGAGTGCACAGGCAAGACCATTTCAGATGAGGTGGTTAGGCTCATTTCAGACCATCAGTACAGGGATGAAATGCTCTACAATTACAGCGAGATACAGAAAGCCCTCGGCGGAGAGGGGGCATCTATCAAAGTCGCTGAAGCAATGATTAAAGAACTTAAAAAACAATAATACAGTGAAAGCGTACAAATATCAAGGTGCGGGTAATGACTTCGTCATTTTTGATAACCGCAATGGAGAGATCCAACTCAATGACTCACAGATCAGGCTGCTTTGCGACCGCCGCTACGGAATCGGAGCTGATGGTCTTATGCTACTCAATGCTCCAAAGAGCAGCGACCGCGATTTCGAGATGAAATTTTACAATTCAGATGGTTTTGAGGGAGATATGTGCGGCAATGGTGCAAGATGTCTTGTTGCTTTTGCCTACCATAGGGGACTCCCATCTTTCAGATTTGATGCCCGTGACGGATACCACGAAGGATTTGTCCTTGAGGGGAGCAGCAAAAGATGCATCATTAGGGTAAAGATTAAAGATGTGAAGACCATCTACAAATACTCAGACAACATGTACTATGCCGATACAGGGGTTGACCACGTAGTGCAGTTCCGTGATGATCTGGAGACAATGAATATTGAAAAAGATGGGCCATACTGGAGATACCACAAGGACTTCCCTAACGGCACAAACGTGAACTTCATCCAGGAAAAAGAGGATGGTTTGCATGTACGTACATGGGAAAGGGGCGTGGAGGCAGAGACATATGCGTGCGGTACAGGGTGTACAGCATCAGCTATCACTGCATACAAAGAGGGGCTCAAATGTTGCACCGTCTCTGAAGACGGCACCATCAAATACACAGTGAAGACACTTAAAGACACATTGGCCATAGACTTCAAGGAGGATCTGACAAATGTCTACCTCACCGGCCCGGCCACTTTTGTCTTCGAGACTGAATTTGAATTCTAAAATAAAGCAAAAGCACCTATTCAATAGGTGCTTTTGAGTATTGGAATGGGCAGTTCACCAATTCTGGACGCCCATTTTTTATTATCCATACGTTACTGAAGTCCAGTTGAGTATCGCCCCAATATCCGGAATCTCCCATCTGTTCAGCTGTGAATACGTGAGTATCATCAGGCCATTTGCTATCTGGATAATATGTCCCTTCCAGTGTATATATCTGTTTGTACTCCCAGGAAGAGCCTTCGTGAGTTCCGATAACGCCATTTCCGTGTGGAATATTTCCATAGTTTATACATTTGGCTGTCATACAGTTAAGATCCACACAACCCACGATACCACCTGGACGGTGGTCCCCTTCGTAAGATATATCACCATCATTGTAACAGTTCTCAATCTCTGAATTCTCTTCATACAGGTCGATACCTTTCTCAAGATATCCCGCTACACCGCCAATATAAGCACTTGAGGATGAGGATGTCACTTCCCCATAATTGGCACACTCCCTCAAGCTGACATTAGGTGTATAAAATGGTGACGAGCTCCCTATCTTACCGACAACTCCACCAATACACACCTTACCGCTGGTACCGGTCCCCTCTACTGCTCCGAAGTTGACACAATACTGGACATTGGTATACTCTCTTGTAGACTCACCAAGAATACCTCCAATACCGGTATAATTGGTGGTCGATGTACCAGAGACTTTCCCATAATTGGCACATTTGCGAATCTTACACCAATCATCATCTCCGCTGGCCATAAGACCGACCACACCGCCAATCTCCTCAGCACCAGAAACATTGCCTATATTGACACAATATTCCACATAAGGCTCATCACTGTCTGCATACATCTTGCCGGCAACACCTCCCACATTGTTTCCACCACTTACTGTACCATAATTGATACATTCACTTATCTTTCCTCTGCTCTGAACCTCTCCAACAATACCACCGGTATATGTGCCACCAGTAACACTTCCCACAAAAGAACAATCAGAAATTACAAGGTCACTCTCAAAGCAGACAAGACCGAAAACTCCACCAGTATAATCTCCTGTACCTGTAACATCTGCTTTTATATGGAGACCGTCGACGGCAGATTTCTGGACATTACCCACACCACCTCCAATATATCTTGCAGAGACTTTCTGGTCAAAAGGTTTTACCTTTCCGTCAAAATTGCAGTACAGACTCTTCAATGCAGGTATTACGGGGGATGAGTTGTTTATATTGTAGTTATTGTCCGAATCAAGGGAAGAGTTCTCAAGTTCACCTATCAGACCCCCAACTTTAAAGGGGCCCTTTATCTCTGTAGTACCTGAACCTATCGTGGTAGACTGCATCTCCACTTTGGTATTGACCACCCTTCCTGCAATTCCACCTACATAGCCGTATTCTTCACTATTCATCACAGATGTGACATTTGCCCCCAAAGAGACATTTTGAAGTGAGAGTGCGGAGCTCTGCTTACCAGATCCTGATACCTCCCCGAACAGACCACCTATATAACTTTTACCTTCAATTCTATATGGCGACTCCAGATCACTGTTTGACTCATACTGGAAACCTGCCATAGAGACTCTGGTATTATTCCCCAACGAAAGGGTACCTGATACACCTCCAACCCTTTCGCTACCCTTTACCACACCGGTAAACTTGCTGGATTTCACGAAGAGTTCCGCTGCATCGAGTTTGGCACTACCAAAATATCCACCCACATACTTGCCGCTTCCGCTTATAAGCAACACCAGATCAGAGTTGAGAATCTCACTCTTGGGGCCAGCCTCAAAATATCCAGACAAACCTCCCACATATTCATTTCCATTTAGGATAAATACATCGGTGTTGTCAATATTGCTTGAGTGATAAAGTTTCAATCCATCCACTGAAAGGGAACAACCATTGGCAATACCTACAAGACCGCCAATATATCTGTTACCTGTCAAAACAAATCTGTCTGCAGAGAAGCTTGAGCCGTCGCTGCTCAAAGTGGTGGTATTTGATACCTCAAGGGTAACCCCATCTGCCACACCTGCAACACCACCAATATAATCACCTGACCCCTCCACTGTAACATTGAGTTTGCAGTTTTTAACAGTAAGGAGAGCATTGTTTTTCTTACCAAGATAGCCTACCATACCACCCAGAACATCTGACCCATTGATACGGCCCGAAACCGACAGATTATTAAGTGTTACTGTTCCCGAGACTATAGCTGCCACAGCTCCTATTGTATCACTTGCATTGGATATCTGTATATTGTCCAGCTTCAGGTTCTGTATCAGAGCTCCATTTGACAATACACGGAACAAACCTCTGGAGTTATCATTCTCCCCCTTTGCCCCATTGTATGTAAGGTTTTTTATGGCATAGTTACCTCCGTCATAAAAACCTGAAAATGACTCTGTTCCCAACGAACGTCTCTCAAGTCCGCCACTCCCCCACTCAATATCTGCTATCTGCTGGAAGTAAATGCCGGCCCCTCTCTGGTCGTCCATACTCAGACAGAACAAAAGATAATTCAGGTCAGATGCATTGGCCACAATATATGGTGAGTACATGGTACCTGAACCATTGAAGCCATCTGAGTAAAAGTTAACTACAATATCGTCAATATATGTCACCTTCTGGCTCTCAAATTTGGCCTTATATCTTTTCAGGACATCTGCTCCGAAAGCCGGTGAGGTTATGACATATTCTCCATCTTCGATGGATATACCATCAGGGATGGATATCGACACTTTCATCCCTTTCTTGGAAAACTCACATCTGGCCCCCAGTTCATAAATATTACTGCCATCCAACTGCTGTAGATTAATCCTGAAATTTGTCTGACCATTAACATCCCAGAGGAGATTGGTAACAAATGTAGATATTCTGTATCCGTTCTGTAACTCAAGATCTGACTGGTCAATCTCGGGCTTGAGCTGGGGAAGACAGGAGACCAATGAGGTCAACAGACCCAATAAGAATATAATTGAAACAAATACTCTTCTCATACTTGTAATTTTTAATATAACATTTCTGACTTGTAAGGAACCGGATATGATAACTTTTTATCATTTTCATCTAAAACGGGAACCTTCCAGTAATTTTGGTCCCAACCCGAATATTTGGACAAATCGGGGAGTGTAGAATTGTCCCTTTTGGTCCCCGCATTGTACGAGATAGAACCTGATTTGTAGTAATAGACACCTTCCAACGGATAATTGGGTGAAGAATCTGGCTCCTGTCCTATAATATCCTCCCAGGTATTATCTCCCAATGCAAGACTGCTCTCCAATGAATAATCCCACTCGGCATAACCAATAATCTGTCCACCCCTATCGCTTCCAGGTCCAGATGCAGTATTCAGACAATTTTTCACCGCTCCTCTTTGCTGAAGAACCCCCACAATACCGCCTATATTGTCACCTGAGCCACCAGTGATATTACCCATATTTGCACATTGGCTGACTACCACCACATTGTCCGCAAAATCATTTACACCTTTTGTTATGGAGTTCAATCCTCCTAAAAAAGAGACTGTTATTCCGAGACAAGCAGGAATAATTGCCACACTTGTACCAGCTGTAGCGATAGTGCCTATTATGGCTACAACATCAAATGCCAGAAGAATACCACCCGCAATCAGATAATTGCGTTCGGACTCTTCATTAAGCTCCATAACTTCGTGTAACCTCTCATCAAGATCATCACTGATATTCTGTGTAAAAAGTTTGTTATTCTCCTCGTTATTGATATCCTTGGCGAGTGATACTACAGCATTTGAATAATCGACATTTATAGGTGAGGCTGAAAGTGAACTCTGGAGTTGGGCACTTGCACCACTTCTGATCGTCTCCAGCTCAGCGCTGAGTTCCTCTATATCCTTCTGTGCGAGGGCCTTAATATTGCTGGAAATCTCCTCCACTTCGTGATGTAGAACCTCATGCAAAGCATGTCCCAGAAAACCGGTCTCTACAAGGGATACTAGAATATCGGCCACCACCTCCACCACCAGAAATCCCACTTTTTCTGTCACCTTCTCCACGATACCCAATACCGGGCCCAAAACTGCCCCCACAAAAATCTGAGCTGTTCCAAAAGCTATCTCTACCTTATTAAGTGTACTTAACTCCTGTTCCTTTCCGATCTCCGCCACAATACCGGCTATAGGTGTGCTTCCACCCTTGATACCTGCATAGTTTGAGCAATAGTGGATCATTATATAGTCTTCGCAGTACCCCGCCACACCAGCTGCGTGTGAACCTGATGCCTCAATAGCACCAAAGTTCTGACTGACAGCAATAAGACCGGTAGATGCCTTACCTACAATACCTGCCACGTATGAATCTCCCTTGACAGTATTATTATTGACAGTATTCTCAATAACTGCCATAGAGGTATAACCGGCGATTCCACCAACATAATCATCACCACTTACCGTCCCTGTATTTAATGATGCATAGGCTCCAAACTGCGCTTCACCGCACAGACCACCGACATTATTGGCCCCTTTTATAGCACCTTCATTCTTGCAGTATTTCAGCAAGACATTATTAAAAAGGTATCCGTTGTCATCATACTTGACCCTGGTACTTCCTATAATTCCACCTACCCCCTCATACCCGGTAACAGGGGCGAAGTTTTCACAAACATTGATAGTGGCGCACCTGGATCCACCGACAATACCACCATAAGCGATATAAGCTGCATCACCGTCACCTTTGGTTGTAGGACCGGTCACAACACCTTCTGCCTTGTTGGTGGAGACAGATATGTTTATAGTATCACAATTGGCAATAATACCACCTGCTCCAGAGTGGTGAACCTTCACTGTACTGCTGTTGTGACAATCACTCACGGTGATAGTGGACTGGAGCGCACCTGCACCAATAAGGCCACCCACATTGTAGTCACCCTCAATTTTTGATCCTTCTGAAGAGGAACTTGCTATATTGAGAACAGCCTTTGAATCAACAGCCCCGACAAGTCCACCAAGTGAAAGACAACCATCAAGTCCATAAACTTCACTGCTTATCACCTTGCAATTGTAGATCTGGGTAGCATCCAACTCTCCTGCATCTGATATCACGATACCCAAAAGTGTGCCGGCGCCATAAGTTCCCACTATATACGAATCTTTAATAGTCACATCATTGAATACTGCCCCGCAGGCAAATCCGAAAAGCCCCCTTCCTATAGTCGTATTGGAAGAGACAGACTTCACTCCCTGGATATAGTAGCCGTTACCATCATAAATACCTCTGAAGGGTCTGTTCATATCATAACCGATAGGTGTCCAATAGTGGTCAGGATCACACAAGTATCCGTGATAAAGCATATCACTGCCCTGAATATGTGTCATCTGTGAGAAGTATACCCCCTCAGTAGGAAGGGTATTGGTTATTTTTCTGAGGGTATCCAGATGGCTTGCAGAGGTGATGATGAAAGGCTCCTCTTCTGTACCTTTACCGGAGAGGCCATAATTCGGATTGTACTCATCCATAATCCTGTAACCATCTTTTTCAACAAGTATCCTCATGCCAAGGCCGAAATTCCTGACAGAGAATCCACCTTTGTCCTTGTCGGGACCGGACACTTTATATTCAAAATAGAGGAGTCTGTACTCCCCATTTTTTAGCCCCCCGTTGAGTTTGAATTTAGAGCGATCCTTCCCCTTTTTGTGCAACACATCGCGCTGGATAATATGCCCCTCCTTGGTCTGGATATAACATATCATATCCTCCTCAAAAAGGTTTGATGTCTGCTCATCGAGTTCAAATGTATCAAATTCGCCAAGATAATCGTCAACTGAGAAGGATGGAATCTCCGGCACACAAGAGGTGATAACAAATATAAGTAGTGCTGTTAAAAGCAATCGTAGCTTTATTATATTTTCCATCTTCAATCTTTTTATATGGACAAATATAATAAAAGATTATAAAATAACAACAAGAAAATGGGAACCAAAGACTACCTGGAGCCAAAAATGGAGGTACCTATCCTCACCATAGTACTCCCCATCTCTGCGGCAATATGGTAATCCCCTGACATACCGAAAGAGAGTTCGGAAAAGTTTTCCAGGAATGGGTAACATTTTTTCCTGATCTCCTCATTTAGGGCTAATAACTTTGAAAATTCTCCCCTGATCTGAACCTCATCATCTACAAAAGAGGCCATAGCCATAAGGCCGCGGAATGTAATGTTTGAAAATTTGTCCTGAAGTTCCTTATCTGCAGAGATCCTATCAAGAAGGTCAAGGATCTCCTCAGCAGAGAAGCCTTGCTTGCTCTCCTCTTGTGCTATATGAAGCTCAAGAAGTACCCCCAATCTGTAACCATTTTTACGGGCATACTCACCCACTTCAACAAGAAGTCTCTCTGAATCGATGGAGTGTATCAATGTGGCATAAGGGACTACCATCTTTATCTTATTGGTCTGCAGGTGCCCGATAAAATGCCACTCTATATCATTTGGAAGGAGCTCCACCTTCATTTTAAGTTCCTGCGGACGGCTCTCTGCAAAGACCCTCTGCCCTGCATCGTAAGCCTCTTGAACCGCCTCGACAGGTTTGAATTTGGAAACTGCCACCAACTTGGTCGATGGTGGCAGTTCTTTATTGATTTGAAGTATATTCTCTGCTATACCCATTTATTTGCGTCTTTGTTGGGCCTGCTGCTGTTTAAGCATCTCCTGTTGTGCTTTTGCAGCCTCTTCAAGTCTTTGCTGGAATTTTGATTTTGGTTTTGTTTTGGCTTTAGCCTTGCTTGCCTGAATCTGGGCAAGAATCTTCTCTTCATCCACAAAGAATTTGCGTATCACCCAAGTCAATCCCATAGTGATAAGGTTTGAAAGCATGTAGTAGTAGCTCAATGCACTTGAAAGGTTGTTGCAGATGAACAGCATCATTATAGGCATAAAGTAAAGCTGCATAGCCTTCATACCGGGCATCATATTGGCATTATCACCCTGCTGGTCAAGCATTGCCTTAGAGTAGAAATACATAGTTACAGCCACAAGGATTGCAAAGAGGCTGACGTGATCACCATACAAAGGCAATTTGAATGGAAGATCAATGATGGAGTCGTATGCACTCAAGTCATCAACCCAAAGGAAAGACTGCTGGCGAAGCTCGATAGAAGCAGGGAAGAAACGGAACATCGCAAAAAGGATAGGGAACTGGAAGAGCATAGGGAGACAGCCTCCGAACATACTCACACCACTCGCTTTGTAAAGCTCCTGCATTGCCTGCTGCTTTTTGAGGGCATCCTCCTGTTTTGGATATTTCGCATTGATCTTGTCTATCTCAGGCTTAATCACCCTCATTTTTGCAGATGAAGCAAAGGATTTGATGGTGAAAGGTGATATCACAATCTTCAGCATAATGGTCATCAGTAGGATGATGATTCCGAAATTGCCGATAAACTTGCTCAAAAAGTCAAATGTAGGGATGATTACTATCCTGTTAATCCAGTTTACAAGCCATCCGCCAAGTGGGATAATCTTCTCATACTCCTGATCATACCCTCTCAATGTGCGGAAATGGTTTGGACCGAAATAGAACTCAAAAGGTATTGTCACCACACTACCTTCAGGATTATATGCCACCTCCATATTTGCATGGCACTGCATAAGATTGGCTGAAGGGTCATTCTCCTTGAAGAAAGCGTAAGAGAGGTTACCCGAAGTGAAATCATTTTTAGCCCTCAGGATAGCTGAAAAGAACTGTTGCTGGAATGCGAACCAGGAAACCTTAGTGGTAATCTCCTTTGAAGATGACTCCCTTCTCAATCCAAGATTCTCCACCTCATCACCAGGATATCTGTAATCGATGGTAGAGTAGTTTCTCTCATTGTCATAACCTTTTTCAAGTCTTGGGATATTCAATCTCCAGTCCACATCAAACTGAGTGGCATTTTGTGAAATGTATTGCTCCATATTCACAAGTCTGAAGTCGAAATTAACCAGATAACTCTCCGATGGAAGTGAGTATATGTGCTCAATATAAGAATCCTCATCAAAATTGAGTCTCATCACCAAAGATGAATCGTTGTGCGAAACCATCGAATAGGTGAAGTTCTTGGTATTGATCATCTGGTGAGAGTAGAACTCCACACCGAAATCACTCTGTCCACCTTTAACAAGGTTAAGGGCAAGGCTGTCATAGGTATAGTAATCTTTAATCTCTACCTGGTATACCTGACCGCCTCTGGTGGTATAGTCAGCCTTGATTTTGTCGTTCTCCAATGTATAAATCTCTGCAGTAGCTCTATGGGCAGCCTCCAACAATGAATCCTTGTAAGTGTAGGAGTATTGCCCTTTTGATAGATCAGCAGCGATTGCTGCACCTTCAGCCTCTGCTTTAGCTGCCATCTCAGCAGCATATTCGAGTGCCCTTACCTGTGCGATGGAATCCTGCTCCATCTGGTAAGCTTTCTGCTTCTCGAACTGTTTTGAATTGTAAATGCTAAAACCAATCAGTATCGCACCGATAAGGAGCATACCGATAAAGGTATTCTTGTTCATGTCTATCTGTTATTCAAATTGATTGTCTATCTCTTTAATCTTCTCTTCAAGTTCGGCCAGTTCAGCTTTAGCCTCCTCAATCTTCTTGGTGAACTCCTTCACAAGAGCATCTGCATTCTTTGAGCTTGCAAAGAATCCGATATTGTTCTCGTAAGTAGCGATCTCGCTCTCTTTCTTACGGAATTTCTGAACCAGTTTTTCGCGCTCTGCACGAACAGGATTGACCTCTTTCTGACCTCTTGAGCCATCACGGCCACCTCTTCTACCCCTTGATAGTCCGTGGAATTTGGAATCCATGGCCTCTTTGTAAAGGGCCTGAATCCTCTCTTTCTCCTTGAATGGAACAAAACCTATCTCATTCCATCTTGCAGTGAAATCCTTCATAGCCTCTGCATCTGCTGCTCTATCTGCTGACTCATAAGCCTTGATCTCCTCAATAAGGGCAAGCTTCTTGTTGAGATTCTCCACATACTGAGGATCAACACCACCGTAGTTTTTCTCCTTATTGTCGAAGAAATAGTCACAGGCAGCTCTGAAGCGGTTCCAAATCTGGTCAGATTTTTTGCGTGACACAGGGCCAATCTCCTTCCACTGTTTCTGAAGATTGATAAGGTCCTCGGTGGTCTTCTTCCAGTCTGTGCTCTCTTTCATAGCCTCAGCCTGCTCGCATAGAGCCACTTTCTGCTCCATATTGCGGGTCATCTGATCCTTGAACTGTGAGTAGTACTCCCTCTTTCTGTTATAGAACTGATCACAAGCTGCTCTGAAACGGTCATAAATCTTCTGATTATCCTTCTTGGATGCGAAACCGATGGTCTTCCACTCTTTCTGAAGCCCCTCAAGTTCTTTCGAATATTCGTTCCAGGTATTTGATTCAGCCACTTCACGTGAAGCGATCTCCTCTGCCTTCTCACAAAGGATGGTCTTGGCTGCAAGATTTACTTTCTGATCAGCTTTAATCTTCTCGAAATATGCCTGATGTTTCTTGTTTACCTGTGAAGTTGCCACTTTGAATCTCTCCCAGATAGCCTCTCTGTGCTCTTTCTCTACTGGACCAAACTCTTTCCACTCTTCGTGAAGTTTCTGAAGCACTGCAAATGCATTCACCACATTTTCTTCATTGATGAGGGCCTCAGCTTTTTCGCAAAGAGTTGTTTTGGCCTCAAGGTTTTTCTTGAAATCAAGGTCACGAAGTTCGTTATTGATCTTCACATAGTCGTAGAACATCTCCACATAGTGCTGGTAACTGTCATATACATCCTTTACCTTAGCCTGTGGAACAGGTCCTGACTCACGCCATCTCGACTGAAGCGATCTGAATCTTGGGAAAGTAGTGGTAATATCCTCCTGTGTCTCCACAAGGGCCTTCAACTCCTCGATAATCTGTTTTTTCACCTCGAAGTTCTCCTCTTTCTGCTTCTCTACCTGCTGAAGGTGAGCACCTCTTAGTGATTTATATTTTGAATAAACCTCTTTGAATCCCCTCTCTATCTCAGCAAAAGGATTTTCAGAAACTGTCTCTTCCTCAGCAGTCTCCTCCTCTGCCACCATCTCTTCAGTTGGTGCAAGATAGCCTGCAGCAATCTTCTCTTTCTTCAAGGTCTTGTAGAAAACAGCTTTGATTGGTTCTGCGTATTTGTACATCTCCTGCTGATCACCTTTTTCGACTAAGGCATCAAAGAGTGTGACAATCTCTTTCAAACTCTTGTTGGCCAAGTCCTGAAGGATCTCTTCGCTAATGAGAGAAACTTCCTCCTCAGTATGATTGTTATCAATAATTTCTTCAGTAGTTTCAAGGACGGGAACATTTTGTTCTACATTTTCCTCGAATTGCCCCTCGGGAGCAGTGATTTTGGTTTCTTCACTCATAGATAGATGTCAATTACATTAGTAAATATATTACAATCTGCAAATATACATTTATTTTTTCTAATTTTGCACCATTATGAGAATAGATATTATATCGGCAGTACCGGACATTTTGGAAAGTCCCCTAAACCACTCGATAATCAAGAGAGCCAAGGAGAAAGGGCTTGTAGAAATCAATATTGTCAATCTCCACGACTATGGCAAAGGTAACTACAAACAGATTGATGATTACTCATATGGAGGTGATGCAGGGATGGTGATTATGCCCGAGCCACTGTACAGAGCCATTACAGACCTGACCTCACAGAGGGACTACGATTATGTCATCTATACCTCACCAGACGGAGAGTTGCTTGACCAGCCGATGGCCAACACACTTTCCATCGCACAAAACATCATTATCCTTTGCGGACACTACAAGGGTATCGACCACCGTATCCGTGAGCACCTGATAACAAAAGAGATTTCAATAGGAAGTTACGTACTCAGCGGTGGCGAGCTTGCTGCTGCAGTGATATGTGACTCCATCATCCGCCTCATCCCAGGTGCCATTACAGATGAAATGTCTGCCCTCAGCGACTCTTTTCAGGATGGTCTTCTGGCACCACCCATCTATACCCGCCCAGCCAACTTCAACGGATGGGAGGTTCCCCCTGTCCTCCTTTCGGGCAACACCAAACTGATCCGCCAGTGGCAAGAAGAAAAAGCCCTCGAGCGTACCCGAGAGCTTAGACCTGATCTTCTGGAAGGAATAGAGGATTAATTAGAATCCAAAATCACTTATTTCCACCTTTTCCTGTTTGTCCTCTTTAGGGGGGATAGCTTCACCGTGTACTGACAATGGTCTTATTACCATAGCCTTGGGCATCTCTGGACAGACATACTCACATCCGCCACAACCGATACACATATCAGGGTTTACTGTGGGGAAATATAGACCCGGACGACCATTCCACTCCTTCATGGTGATGGCTTTAGTAGGACAATGCTCATCACATGCTCCACAGTCTGTCTTATGCTTGAAAACAATACAATTTTTGGCAATAAACTCTACACGGCCTATCTGCACCTTGCGTTTTTCCTCTACAGATAGAGGCTTAAGTGCACCATTAGGACACACATTGCTGCAGATATTGCAATTGAATCCGCAGAATTGTTTTCTGTAATGGATTACAGGAAGCATAAGATTTGCAGCACCATACTCTCCGAATGCGGGTGAAATTATCCTGTTGGGGCAAGCCTCCACGCACGCCTGACAAGCGGTGCAATGATTTTTCAAATGCTCAAGGCTCACACCACCAGGGGGGATAATACCTGAAATCTCTCTCTGAGGATCACCAGCCCTATTCCCCTGAACACCCCTTGCCACCATCACAGCACCAAGCCCGGCAATGGCACCAATAGCCTCGCGACGCCCTTGATTTACCGGCTTTTTAGACTCTTCAGCAGCTGTGTTTGAATCTCCCTTAAGGGTACTTCTCCTTACAAACTTGAGACCGTGTTTCTTGCACACAGTGGTACAGTTAAGACACACTACACACCTGCTCTCATCCACCTCACCGGTAGCTACATCGATGCACTCAGATTTGCACACATTGATGCATGCATTGCATTTGATGCACTCCGATTTGTCAATAGCAAGCTTGAAGAGCGATATCTTTGAAATATAGCCGAGCAATGTACCTACAGGGCAAATCGTATTGCAATAGAGTCTACCTCTGAATGCACTCATTGCCACCACAACAAGACAGAATGCAGCGCCAAAGGCAAATGAGCCCCAAACCACTACAGAGTAGCTGCGATGAAAGATAGCCGCAGGGAAAATCTTGGCCAACAGGTTGTTAATACCGATAAACACAGGATCAACAAGTTGGGTGGCAATTTTACCGAAGTTGGAATATGGATCAATCCATGCAAAGAATCTGGCTCCGAAGATAGCCAGCACAGCGAATGAGAGGATACATATTACCACCCTGAGAACTGTATGGGGTCTGGAGTATCTGAATCTCTTCCCCTTTTTCGATTTGAACCACGATGCCACCTTGGACACTCCATCTTGCATAATACCAAGCGGGCAGAACAATGAGCAGTATACCCTTCCGAAAAGGAGGGTTAGAAGAAGGAAGAAAACAAATATAAAGGCACCTCCGCTAAGGAAAGATACCAGAGCAGGGATAAACTGGAAACGTGCTATGGTCAATATCCCTTCAAGGCCCCTTCCCACAAAGGTAAAGGCCAGTATAAAAAGTAGGAGTGTCACAAGTGCCACCCCTACCCTAATCCATCTGAGAGTCTTGTACATCGGACTAAAGTTTAATTCTTTTTACCTTCAGTGAATCTATATCCATTGTACCCACATTGACTTTCTGCGCCATAGAGAGATATGGGAGATTTTCCAGACTCATCTCTTTGTATTGCGAGAAGAACTTGGTAGCAGCTGTATCCACCGCCACGATGTCTGTCGACATAAAGATAGCCTTGGCAAGCTGTACATCGTTCACACTCTTACCTTTAGGACCATTTTGGGTCATGATACGGTAGGCATCCACAATATTGAGGACAGGTCTCTTCTCATATGTAGTGGCATCTGCGATACATTGCTGAAGATTGTGTTTATGGAGATAACCTCTGTCCCATACTATACCCATATAGTTCTTCATCGAAATGGTCATTTTGGCACCACCGTGATTTTTGAGTACAGGGACATTGATCCACACATCACAATCAAGGATGGCTTCGTGAATCTTGGGACTCTTCATATTCACAGCCAAAGGTAGCGACACCTCTCTGTAATATTTCTCATCATGTGCAAAGGCAACTTTGGCTCCAGCCTTCTGGGCAGCCTCAGCGATACCGCTATTCTTGTAGCAACCCTCCCACTCATCGCAGGTATGGTCAAACACTACCACCTCGGCAGCACCTGCCTTAAGACAGTCCTTGACAATCTCTCCTACAAGAATAGGGTTGGTATTAGCTCCAAATTCAGGGGTTTTATCCCAACCGATATTTGGTTTTACCACCACTTTTTGCCCTTTTTTCACAAATCTTGACATTCCACCCATAGCCTCGATACCTTTGCGGTAAAGTTCTGCGGGCTCACCACCCATTACAGCTACAAGGTCATTTGGAACATCTGAACTGGCGTTCTTATCAGCAGCAAGTATGGTACTGCCATCTATTTTGACAGCACCGGCCACAGCGCCGACAATTGCTGTTCTTAGAAAATCTCTACGTTTC
>JAEIGA010009281.1_pt1 | contig 14881 bp, 11 predicted proteins | sample 9270691 | NCBI WGS metagenome assembly JAEIGA01 (sample SAMN17057246, study PRJNA624740) | gut metagenome | biome: biome; isolation source: fecal sample | host: Bos grunniens | place: China: Xizang | collected 2019
CACGCCATATGCCTGATGTCCGTGTGGATCTGTGTGACCCGGATCAGGCGATAGCGAAAGGTGCTGCAAGATATGCCAATTCTCTTGTCGGCGGGAACGGTAATTATGACATTACCATTGAGGAGAGAGGCCATGCTTATGGAATTCTGGGTAGCGACAGCCAGAATAGGAAAGTCGTCAAGAACATCATAAGGCGCTCTGACCCTACTGTGATTGATGAGCGTGTGTTCTGTCAGTATATGCCGAATGAAAGTGACCGGCTGCATATCTGTATCATAGAAAGCAATGTGGGAAAGAACAGTTTCGTCTATCGCGGTCAGACGGAATTCTTCAGCGATGATGTGAAATTCCCTTATGTCATTCCTGTAGGCACGCAGATCGATTTCAGACTTTCCCGAGATTCGGATGGACTCGTCCACCTCAGCGTGTCACACAACGGCGATTCGCAGAGTTTTGACTTTGCAACAAAGGTGAGCGGGGTGTCAGACCTTATAAGGTCAAGAGTACAGTCACATATCAGTAAAATGAGTAATAACCAATAACTTAATAATTAATAACAATGGCTTATGTATCAGCGATAGCCGTAGATTTCGGCTCCACAAACTCCGGATGCTGCAGGGTTTGTGAACACGATGAGAATGGTGAACTTGTTTATGCCAATCCGGAATTTCTCCATAGTGTCGGAGATTATGCCAAGGATAACACATGGTTCTATGTCGAGGAATCGTTCCTGGAAAGAATCAGGAAATCTTATGACTCTTTAAGGGATGATGAATTTCGTATAGTATCGAAGATTTTCCCGAATACTCCTGATCCTAACATCATCTGGGGAAGGGAAGCGATCAAGCATAATATGGGCTTGATAAAAAGCGGTAACTGGAAATGCTTCAAGCGTTTCAAGATGATGCTTTACAGGGGAGATGAAAGTTATATCGGCCTTGACTTCCCTCTTATTCTGATAATAAAGACATACCTTAGGATAATCAAGCTGGAGTGTCTGGCTCTTGAGTCGCAGCGTCTATGCAGAAATGTCACAACAGATGAAATAATGTGGGGCCTGACAATACCGACGATTTGGACGGACTCGAATAAAAGAGTGATGTCGGAAATCGCTCATGAGGTATTTACAGAGCAGACAAGAGTCCTCTCGGAGCCTGAAGGACCGCTTGTATATAGTCTGCAGGCTGCTAATGCTCAAAGCAAGCTGGAGTATGTCGATGGTCGTGTATCTCTTGTGATAGACATGGGTGGCGGTACGACAGATATCTGTCTTATGAAGGAGACACGTCAGCAGAGTGGCGGATATAAGCTGGAGATGGTCTCGAATTCTGATGGATCTGCAGCTGGTGGAAATGATATTGATGAGGCCTTCTTTGCCTATTTGTTGAGGGATATATCCAGAGGTTTGACCTCTGACAATGGAATTGCTTATGATTCGCTGAATGATTATGACCTTGCAGAAGCTCTTTTGAGCGGTTTCCAGGAAAACATAGATTCATGGATCGAGATGGAAGATAACTGGTATAAACTTAAGAACCGACCAGACTTCAATTCCATTACAGAATGTTCATTCGCCTTTACTGCAGCCTACCGAAAGTGGCTGATCAATAACGGACACAGTAATGTGGCGACTCGTGTCGGCGAATACCTTATGGATGGATGCTCTTTCAAGACAGCAGATCTGGTAGATAAGGTCTTCAATCCTACATTTGACAAGATATGTTCAAAGATTCGTGAGATCATCTCTAATGTACCGGGTGGCACTACGATTAATAGGGTTGTCCTTGCCGGAGGTCTGTCATGCAACTATCAGCTGAATGCATTGGTAAGAAATACCCTTTCTGCTACCTTGGGAGCCTCGATTGCTGATTCGATTTCAAGTATGGGAGCTCTTATGGCCGGAGGCGCAATCGCGGCCGGCGCTTGCTACATGCTCCTGAACAAGGATGCAATTACCCGTCTTTCTGCCTGGAACAGGACATATTTCTATGATTCGAGAGTAAAGGACGTCACACCTGCGCTGATAGATGAATACCGCCAGTTCGATGTCCCTTTGAAGCCTGGCCACATCAGCGGATTGATGGACGATGAGGAGAAGTATGATACAACAATCTTTAATAGAGGTACTCTTGTATTGTTCCCAGTAGCGATAAAAGGAAAACTGGTAAGGAATTTTGTTGCTGACGATCTGTCTACAAGAGAAGGTCAGACCAGTCTTTCCATCAGGTTCTACTCTTCTGAGAAGCCTATAGTCATATATGCTAATCAAGACAATCCTGACTTGAGGATGGAAAAGGAAATCAGAATTCCGTGCCAGCCTGACACAGGATATCAGCTTGAGGTTGATTTTAATGAGGCTACGATTTCAAACTCCCTCCATTATGTGCTTAAGGTCAGACAGACAGGTGAAGTTGTGGCAGAAGGCTCGATAGATGATGCATTCACAAGTAAAGAAGAATAGGATATGAAGAAATGTATATTGATGCTGGTTTGCAGCATTTTCCTCTCAATGTCTTTTGCGACAGCTGAGACAACTACTGAGACGGATTCATTGACAAATACGACAATCGTCAATCATTATCACAAGACCAGGGTTGTGTCAAAGATTGTACGTGATACGGTCTATCTGACCCCTGTAGAGGAATATGTACGTATAGCGGCAGAACATCAGGCTTCCCTGGACTCCATGTCTGCGGAATTTGCCAGAATGGATGAGAATTTCCGGGATGTACAGAAGGAATCAGGATATATAAAGACTTTCGGCATCATATTGCTGGTCCTGGTGCTGCTTCTTATTGCAGGAATTGCGTTTCTGGCTTGTAAGCTTCTCCGGATACTCAAGCCGGTACCTTCTGTAGATGAACCAGTGCAGCTGGCTGCGGAGCGACAGCCTGAGTCGGAACCGGAAGCTCCTGTGGAACCGGACGCTCCTGTGGAGCCTGTAGTTCCTGTGGAGCCGGTGGCGCCTGTGGTGCCAAAGCCGTCTCTCCAGGCATATAATAACAGCGTGCATCGCTTCATGACCCTGAACGACAATATCGCGAGTCTGCGTAAAAAGGATAACAAGCCTCTTATTCAGGCGATGTATTGCTATCTGAGCGGAAGAAATGAGGATGTTTCAGGACTTATGGCGCAGATACGTAATTCAGATATGCCGGAAGAGTTTATGGAGCAGTTTGTTTCTCTGGTGTCTGAGATAAGTAGTTTCTTGTCACATGATAAATCTGTTATTGATGCATGGCTCGCACATTCTTCAGAAGAGGGCATAGCAGATTATATGGAAGCGGTACGTATGCCTGAAGGCCTTGCTTTCAATCCGGATATGGATGGAGATGTCTTCGGCGATGATAACACCGGCATGACAGTAAAGCATGTGCTCAAACTCGGCTACTACTTTCCAGGCAACACCATCAAGCCATACAGGGAAAAGTCTACTGTTTCTTGCTGATCCGCAATCGTATCTTAAATATTCCATAATGTGGCTATTGTGTCCAAGAATCCGACACGATAGCCACATTTTTCATTCCTCCTTCCCCACCTGAACTTAAGAAGACGACTCTTCAAAACTTCTCCCCAAGGGTGTCTTTTATAAAGTATTGATAATGAAGGTATTATATAAGGGGCTTACACGGCTAACTGGATTGAACGCCTGCAGAAAGACTTCAGGCGAGTCACGCGTATGCGAGGCGCTATGCCTGACGAGGACTCTGTAATCGTCCTGATGGGCAAAACAGCGATGGACAGAAAGATCCGAAACATCGAAGAAATGATTGCCCCTTTTCCGCGTTTTTGTGAACTCATTGATAAAGGCGATTTTTATATGGCATGCTACCACGGACTCCATAGGACAGATATTGCAGTGAGTCTCTACGGGGTGTTCTATGGAGCAGACAGAGGGGTTGAACCCCCACAGATTCGTGGGTACAGGGAGGATGAAGGACGCGATACAAGTAAGATCATGCGCGTACTCAATGCAATGTATGCCAAGATGATTGAAGTCAATGGTGCAGAGCCGATGCCGGCAGAGGTTTTCAAGGAACGTAAGAGGATTATAAATGAACTCAGTAAAATGTAGGATATCCAAATAATTAAGCCGGCGAATCTCCGTGTGGGATTCGCCGGCTCTTCTTCGATAATCACGCTTATCAAACTTATCGAAAATCTTCTATTCCTTCAATGAAGTGCCCGACAGCTTCAGCAGGGAGCATACCTCCGTGCAGAGGCTTATGTGTCGGCTTCGTGTACAGGACACAGATCACGGAATACCGTGGATCATCTGCTGGGAAGAAACCCGCAAAAGTACTTGCATACTGTCTCCTTCCATCGATGTCTAGATATGGGTCATTGCTACCTTTTCTTGAACGAGGATCCATTATCTGACGTGCAGTACCTGTCTTTCCTGCGACCTTGATTGGCAAGTCTTTCAGTGCTCTGCCTGTTCCGTTCTCTACACAGCTTGTCAAGGCTCTCTTTACCGAATCAGTCACATCCTTCCTGATGACACATTCGTTCAGCTCTTTCGGCCACATGTACTGAGTCCCGTATTTGTCACTCTGCATTCGCTTCACTAGCAAAGGTTCCATCAGCTTGCCATCGTTAGCAATTGTGTTATAAAACGCCAGGATCTGCATAGGGCAGACTGTGAATTCATACCCTGTTCCCATCGAAATGAGTGTGTTGGTATTCCTTCTTAAAGGATTTACAAGATTAAGACCGCTCAGGTATAAGTCAAAGTTGTACCGGCCGATGCAGAAGGTCTTGAACCAATGGTAATAGTAATCAGGAGATTCCGCATATCTGGCAGCAAGACTGGATGCGACATATTTAGACGACATTGAGAATCCGTCTATGATAGATATGCTGTCCGACTGTGTCTTCCTCTCATATTGAATAATGTTATCATCTCTTATTGCAGAAGTATCTGTCAATCTTCCGTGATTAGTCGGCATCCTGTCTTCAAGCGACTTGATGAGCCCATCTGATAGGGCAGCCGCTAAGGTCATGGTCTGCGCTACCTCACCTGGTTCATAACTATGGCTCAGCAGGTAGTTATAGTATTCTCCCACTGCGCCATTGTCAAGTGTATGGATATTGGCAAGGGCAGCCACGGCTCCGGTCTTTACCTCCATGAGCGCAATACATCCTCCAACGATGTCCTCGTCACTGGCAACGGCAGCGCGGAGAACAGAGTCGGCGACAGCCTGCTTCTTCATATCTAGGGTGGTGTGAATGTTCCATCCGTCAATCTTATCCGTACTCGAGATTTCCCACTGGCGCCTTCTTCCTCTGCGGACTCCTAACTTGAGGTCCTTGCTGCCGTCAGTACCACTGAGGTCTCCGTCAAACTGCCCTTCAAGACCGAAGAGATAATCCTGATTTACATTGCTCCATGTACCAATTGTTCTTCTTGCTAGAGTACCATATGGGTAATTTCTTGATGTTTTCTCGGTCACGATCTTGCCGCCTTTATATTTCCCTTCATTGAATATGGGGAGTTTACTTAGCGTGTCAATCATGGAATATTCTACATTCTTTATAATCGGAAGATAGCGTTTTTTGTTTTTTCTCGCATCCTGGAAATAATCCCACCACTCGGGTGCCGTTCTTTCAGGCAGAATCAGTGCAATCTCCTGTGCGAGCCTACGTGACTCCGCCTCCCATACGTTGTGATCCTGGATGACGCAGCAATCCATATGCAGGTCATAGACGTACTTGTTGGTACCTATGACATTTCCCAGATAGTCGAAGATCTCTCCTCGCTCTGCCGTTATCGTTACTGTCTTTACGTAATCCGTAGGTTTGTTGATCATACGCCAGATAAGCATCCTTCCTTTTGGGAAGGAATATATCAGCGCGAAAGCGGCGATGATTGCAACTGCAATGAACCAGAATCTTTTTTGTAGTCTTGCTGTTTTCATACTCTTGTTCGATAGCTCTGCCTTGTTATGGGACTAATATTTTCAAATTCATATATAGAGAGTCGTAATGAATTAAAATATATCACTTGAACGCCATTGAATTTGTTCTGATATAACAGATATTGGACTATGCCCCATATACTTAATGTAATAACATAAAAAGCAAGGACTGTACAAGTCGTACAGTCCTGCGTTACTCTATAGCAATTGTTTCTCTGTCTTATTCCAGGAAGATAGCAGCGCAGTCACGTTTGCCATATTGGAAGTTCAGACCCGCCTTGATAAGAGGTAGGGCGTATTCCTTTACTGAATTGAATTCTTCTTTAAACCCGAAAAGCTTTAAGGACTTGGCACATTTATACAGTCGAATCGGCCAATCCTGCCAACACTGATCTGGATCAGGATACTTGACCTCACATTTGCCGTACAGGTCCCATCCCCACGACAACATAAGAAGCTCGACACCTCTGAGGAAACGTCTGATGAATTCCTTGTCTTGTTTCAGGACTTCCGCTTCGTATTCGTAGATGGCATATGATGCGCCAAAGGCTCCGGTATGGCATCCGTATGGGAACATCCACCAGTCATAGTGTGACATATGGAACGACTTCCACGCTCTTTTGGCTGCCCAGCTCTCGAAACGTGCAAGCTGTTCTGCATGTTTCCTCTTTAGCTCTTCTAGCCCTACGAAGTCAGTGCTTTCATTTCGTCTTTTCTCCATCCCTTGTCTTTTAGACTATAAAGATAGGTGTTTTTATTTTCTTCCGTATATATTTTCTGATTCATTCTTCAGTCGTTTGTTTATGTTCTCCAAAATCGGTAATTTTACACCCGAGGCACTCAGGTGATAAGAAGCTTGAGAGATTATAATTTATATAATCGATTACTCTATCTTTAACAAATCTTTCTGTATTGACAAAGAACTAGACGGGTGTTATGAAACCCACTTTGTTTGATTTTAAAATTTTATTAACCGCCCACATTTTTAGTGTACAGCAATGTGTGAAACAATGAGTAATTCTTCGAATATGAACCGCAACATTCGCGTCTTTATTTCCTCTACTTTCTCAGATTTACAATCTGAGCGTGATTATCTGATTAAAAGAGTGTTCCCTCGTTTGCAAATGGAGGCTGCAAAACGTAATGTATCAATAACGCCCCTAGATTTACGCTGGGGCGTAACAGATGAAGAGTCAAGGAACGGTAAGGTGATTCAGGTTTGTCTTCAAGAAATAGAAAACTCTCATCCGTTTTTTATCGGGTTGGTTGGCAATAGATACGGATGGTGTCCCACCAAAGAAGAATTGAAAAAGAATGCTATCCTTCGCGAACGATGGGGAGAATGGTTAGAAAGAGATATCTCTGAGGGACTTAGTGTAACAGAAATAGAAATGCAATATGGTGTGCTTCGTTCCAAAGATAACCTTGATGCTTTTTTTTATATAAAACAAGGAGGAGATGACGACGTTGCGAATATTGATAAATTGGAACTTCTTAGGACTACAATACGCAACAATGGGAAATATCCGGTAAAAGAATACGATACTCCAGAATCGTTAGGAATGTATATTGAAAAATCGTTCATGGAGCTACTGGATAAACGATATCCTATCGTTGATATTACAGAATATGATAAAAATCAATATGCAAATGATGCTTTTTTACATAGTCTTATCAAAGGATATGTAGAAAATACAGAGAATACAAAAGCTATCGATGATTTCCTAGATAGTCCTGAACGACATCTGGTAATAACCGGAGAAAGTGGTAGCGGAAAGAGTGCACTTATAGCAAATTGGATCAGGAATCACTCGGAGAATGAATATAATATATTGTATCATTTTATCGGTAATGGAGTTCATACAAGCGATTCGGATCATATAATTGATTTTATCTGTGAAGGAGTGCGCAGATTATATCAATTACCTACAAATCTTGATGATGATGCAAATAAGGATTCAAAAAAATATCTTGATAATATTTTGAATCAAGTATCTGATAAGAAACCGTTACTCATTATCCTTGATGGAATGAATCGGATTCTAGAGGTAGATTCTGCAAAATTATTGAATTGGCTCCCATATGCTCATAAAGGAGTCAAGATGCTGTTTTCTACGGTTTCTTCGGATCAAACGTGTAAATCATTCATCTATCGAAAGTTTCCTATATATAACCTTATTCCACTTAACAATGATGATAGAAAAGTCTATATTCGAAGATATCTGAAAAAATTTGGCAGGCACTTGACAGAGCATCAGATAGAAGAAATAGCATGTGATCCTCAAAATGAAAATATGTTAGTTTTGAGAACTATGCTTGATGAATTATTGTGTTATGGTATTCATGAAAAGTTAAACGAGCGTATTCGTTACTATTTGGAGCCAAACAGTATTAATGATTTCTTCCAGAAAGTATTATTAAGATACGAGAATGACTTTCCTGTGGAGTTTGTCAAAAATGCACTTTCTTTAATTGCATTCTCCCGTTCAGGATTACAAGAAAGTGAAATTATTGAGATGACTTCAGTTACACCTTTGCTTTGGTCTCAGTTCTATTGTGCCTTTCATAATAATCTTATTATAAGCGGAGGATTTGTTACTTTTAGTCACAGTTACATTGCAGATGCAGTGAAGAAGCGATATTCTGATAATGAAGAGTATTGCAGATTGAAAATAATCAGATATTTTGGGGGGAGTAAAACAAATCGCTCAAAATATGAATTACCATATCAGTTTCTTAAATTGAAACAATATGATATGTTATATTTATTATTACTAATCCCCGATGTTTTTCAATATCATTTGTTTACGGATAGGAGAGAACTTGCAGCATACTGGTTGGCACTTCTGCAGAAAGACTCCAATAAATATCGGCTATCAAAATACTTAGATAAAAATAATGATTATAACTTATATGAGTATTTCGACACTCCAGAAGAACTGTCAAAATACTATTATTCTATAGGTTATTTCATCAGTGAGTTTTTTTCAGACTATGGAGCCGTCCTTGAAAGTTATAGTCGTTCGATATCTCTAATAGATCCGGTGTCTAAAGAGGCCGCAACAATATACAATAACATAGGGTACATATACGGACTGGTAGGACAATATGATAAATCATTGGGTGCACATCAAAGGGCGTTGGATATTCGTTTGAGATTATTTGAACCTGACAATATTTATATCGCTCAATCTTATGGTGGAATAGGATTTATATATGATAAATTAGGTAAATATGAAAAAGCTTTAGAGTGTTTCCAAAAATCATTAAGCATACATAGTATGCAATCCCATGGTGTAGATGATGTGTTTGTCGCGAATGATTACAATAACATAGGGCATGTATTGACAAACCTTGGACGCTTGCAAGATGGATTGGAATATGAGAAAAAAGCATTGGCTGTTCGCCAAGTCCTTTTAGGAGACAATAATTTTGACACAGCCATGTCATATCATAACATTGGTGCTGTGCTTTTTTTGATGGATAAGTTACAAGAAGCGACTCCATATTTAAAGACCGCTTCTGATATATGGGTTTCTATTCTTGGTGAGCACCATCCGCAAGTAGCGACTGGGTGGTTTGATGTAGGGTGTCTATATAGACGACTGGGCCAATTGGAGGAAGCTGTCAGTCTTATGGAGAGGGCTTTGAGTATTAGAATTGATACTATAAAAGAAAGTCATCCAGATACGATAAATAATTACAATACTCTAGCTGATCTTTGTTTTCAAATGCAAGATTATGAGAAAAGTAATAGATATTATGCAGAATTATATGGGATATTATCTAATGATTCCAAGCATCTTGACCCAGACTATTCTGGTCAAATCATTGCATTAGGAGGAATAGGAATGAGTTATAGCTTGTTGGGGGACTATGAAAATGGAGAAATATATTTGATGAAAGCAATAAGCCTATGTGAGAGTTATACGCCACAAAATAGGCGAATGTTAATAGGGCTACAATCAAATTTGTATACTACTCGACTTCGGAAGAAACAAGCTTTGCTACCAAATGAACCAATAAAAATAGTTGTAGATATAGACAAGGAGCCTAGACAATCTGATTCTTCAGAGCATGTTACTCAGTCACAGTCAGGAAAAGGGTCACTTATAAAGCGTATTTTAAAGGCTCTTATGGGGGAATGAGTCTTGTAAGTGTTATGTGAGTCCCTTACAGATATCCTTAACTTTCTTTGATTTCATCTCGAGTTCTCTATTGCTGAAGTATACTTCTCCTAAATAATAACTGTATGTAAATATAAAATTTGTATAATTAAAATCTTATCATATGTCTTGTAAACGAAATGATATAATGGATGTACTTGCAATTATTGCAGGACTTGTTTCAATAATAGTAAACTTTACGATATCTGATAATAGTGATTATGCGTTAATCAGTAAGATGTTCATCTGTGTGGCTACATTATTCTGGTTAGGATACACGATTTATGTTATAAAGTTATGGTGTAGAAGAGCGGATTTTGATTGGCATTTGATAAATGGACATTTTTTGCGTAAAGTCTGTTGCTATGTCATACTGACTCCGTCATTTCTGGCAACGGTAGGATATTTAGGTGTAGTAAGTTCTACAAAAGAACTTGCTTTTCAAGAAGAATTATATGAGTGTGCTGATAGTAGTCTTCCTTGTTATATCAAGCATAAACAGGAAAGTCCGAATATTTTCTGGAGTACCTATTTCCATTTCATAGATCCGGGAAATCAACATATGACAACAACAAAGGTTGGCAGAATCTGGGCGGCAATCATAGCAATTTTCGGCGTATTTCTTCTTAATGGCCTTTTGGTATCTTCAATAATCGGATGGATAGATCAAAGAAAGGGAAAGTGGCAGACAGGTGCTATCAGATACAAAGTCAGGCATTTGGGCAAATATCAATATGCGGTGGTTATTGGGGCCAATGAGATTGCTTCTTCTGTAATAAGAAATCTGTTTATGCCTAAGACCGAAGGGGATATCAATTATAAATGCGAGGGCAATAATCAATATGTTATATTGCATACAAGTAGGAATCCAAGCGAGGTGAGGTCAGAACTGTCTTCACATTTGGATTCGCATGATATGAGTCGCCTGATCATATATAAAGGATTACGAGACTCTGCTACAGAAATACGATAGTTATATTTGGAATATGCGACTGAGATATATGTTCTTGGAGAATCTACTTTATTGGATGGAGGAGAAACTTACCATGATGCGATGAATATGCGTAGTGTCAATCTTATCGCAGAAAGATTGAGCTTTTATAGAAAGAAAAGAGATAGTGAACGGCGAAAAAGTGGCAAATCTGTAAGAAAGGTATGTAAGGTCTTGTTTGAATACCAGACAACGTCATCAATATTTCAATTTTCTGATATTGGCGATATTGTTAAGAATAATCTGGTATTTATTCCTTTTAATCGCTATGAAGCATGGGCAAGAAAACTGATTGTGGACGGCTTTTATGGTGATATCGAATACATGCCGTTAGATGGGTGTGGCTTAAGCGAAGATTCTTCCGAGTTTGTGCATTTCGTGATTGTCGGTATGTCTAATATGGGTGTGGCATTGGGGATAGAGGCCCTGATACAAGCCCACTATATGAATTCTGCCAAAGCACGTACAAGAATAACATTCGTAGATACTAATGCGGATAAAGAAATGGCCTTTTTTAAAGGACGATATACGAATGTTTTTGAGCTAATACGAACCAGATATATTGACGCTTCGGGCGCACAAGACAATAGATATAGTAAAGTGGCTTGGGAAGACCCTATGGCTAAAAGTTCCTGTAAGTGGAAGCACCTTAGTTCTGATGGATCGAATTTCTTAGATGTGGAAATTGAGTTTGTCAAAGGGGAAATTGAATCGGATGGTGTCAGAGATTGTTTAAGGTACATCTGTCAGGATAATTTAGCAAGGCTGACAGTTGCAGTTTGCCTTACACAAACTCATCAAGCTATTGCTGCAAGTCTGTATATGCCGATAGAAGTGTATAAGAGCGAAAGACTTCAGCAGATATGGGTATATCAAAGAGAAGCGGAAGATATCTTGATGAATCTCAATAACGAGAAGAATGATTTACGATATAATAAAATCAGACCTTTTGGTATGCTGTATGGAGAATATATGAGTGATCGCTCGCTTTATTTAAAGGCAATGTTGGTAAATGTAGCTTACGATATTGTGACAGACCCTAAAAAGAAGACAAAGTGGCCGTCTGATATGTCGAATAAAACAGATGAGGCTTATATAGTGGCTAAGAATAAATGGAATGACTTGTCGGTTGATAAGAAATGGTCTAATAAGTATTATGCAGATTCTATATATATTAAGATTAGAAACATGCTTTATGACAAGCCGTTATATGGCACTCAATATTTAATCAATAAATATAATTTTATCGAAATAGGAAATACCAAGCTGTTCAACTCACTCACATGTGCTTTATCCACATATAAGGACAAGTTGGCGATTTGTGAACATAATAGGTGGAATCTTCAGCAGTTGATATTAGGCTATACTCCGTGCGATAAGGAATTGGATTCAATCTTTGAAGCAATAAATGCAAAAGAAGACCATAATGTTGTATTGCAAAGGTATCTTGATTGGAAAGAAAAGAATCTGCATATAAGAGTCTGCAATAACATAAAGATTAAAGATGATGTAAAGGAATGTCCGTTACGAATTCACCCGAATATCTGCAGTTTTGATCATTTGGATAAGATTGATTCTGGTGCAAAGGAATATGATGAGGTTTTAAATAATGCCATCCCTACTATAATTTCATTAGTTGATGCTTATAATTTGAGATAGTAATGCGATCAGCATATCTTATTGATGATAGATTTAATCAATGGAATTGTTCTTTAATATGTATTTAAAAATAAAGAACAATGATGATTGATTATGTACCACAACCAATGGATACCAGTGATGTCCAGTTGCCGGAAGAATTAAATGTGTTGATAGAACAGATGGCTAAGAATGTTCATGAAGTCTGGGCACAGAATCGCATGGAACAGGGTTGGACCTATGGCGAGGAACGCAATGATGCTTTGAAACACCATCCATGTCTTATCCCATATGAGGAACTTCCTGAGTCTGAAAAGGAGTATGACCGTGATACTGCTCTTGGAACATTGAAGCTGATATGCAAGCTTGGATTCAAAATCTCTAAAGCTTAACGCTTTATACCTACTTGCTTAATGCGTAGGCAATACTGGTCAGCAGTTTGGCTTTTGTAGCTTCGTCATTATTGAATCTGATATTGTCGATGTCTGCGATGTCGAGGCGGATACTCTTTGCATATGGCGTGTCGTCAAGAAGGACCGGAATGATCTTCTTTCCCTGACGGACGGCATAGCCCATTTCTCTGACTACATTTATCGAAGCATTCGAGTTTTCTGACGAGATGAATAAGACAGCATCAGAAGCATCGATCGCGTCCACGATGACGTCCTTGTAGTTATCGCCGCTGTAGATGCCTTTGATATCGATCCAATATGGGATGGCCTGTTCGTCAAGGATTGCTCTGATTGCAGAAACCGACTCTTTATCGCTATCGGAACGGGAGTAACTTATGAACACCTTATGATTCATTTCGCTTGGATTGATGCTTTGCGTTGCAACTGATTTTTGAGCACCGACAAGAGTCGAGCCGGAAGATTGCATGGCTAGGGCGGATCTGACTGCAAAGATCTCAAAAAGTTCTATGTATTTTTCAATATCGTTGAAATAGTTGTCTGATCTATAGATATACAGCTCTATATCCATAGGCTTCTGAGTACTGCAAAGGTTTGCTGATATTGCATCAGCCATAAGTGTCACAGCTTTAAGGAAAGGGATGTGTGCTGATCCGGAGCCGATGCAAGGGAAGGCGATGGATTTAAGCCCCAGTACATGCATCAGCCTGAAACATTTGTCAACGGAATGTCTGATTATATATTCCTGCACATCTTCAGGATGTGTCATGAGACCTCTATAGATTTCATATCGGTTTTCATCATTGATTGTCAGGCTGTGGAAAATGAATTTCTGATGCTCCAGACTGCCCGCTGTAGAAACTATGACGTCTCCTAATTCTCCAGGGCATTTCTTCTGTGCATCTGCTTGTATTGCATTCCCTCCGGCTCTTTTTATCTGACCGGATACTCCTCCTCCCATTGAAATGCCTGTATCGTCAGAACTGACAATCACTTCGGCTTTTGATTGGATTATGTCACCGATGATTATCGTAAGTGTTGAGTTGTTGAATCTATATTGACGTGATTCCATATGATTGAACATTACCAGATTCGCAAATTTACAAAATGTTTTGAGAACTGCCCAAATCAAAGTATATTTACTAGACTGTTCTCTTGGATGCATATACATGTAAGGGGAAACTTCAGGTTACAAATAATATGAAAAAAGTATATAGAAACAAAGTATTAGGCTCCATGGTCGGTGGAGCGGTCGGAGATGCATTGGGATATCCGGTGGAGTTTATGTCGTACGGACAGATTGTAAATAAATACGGTCCTGACGGCATAACCAGATACGCGTTGAATGCAAAGGGTGAAGCTGAGATTTCAGACGATACTCAAATGGCTTTGTTTACGGCCAATGGAGTGCTGTTTACGTTTACCCGTTATGCGGATAATGAGGTTATTTTAGCGCCCCCACATTGCTATGTTCAGGATTCATATAAGGAGTGGCTTGAAACACAGACAGGTGACATCGATTATACTCAGCCGCATTTTAATTGGATCCGCGATATAAAAGGTCTTCATGCCAGACGTGCACCCGGACTGACATGTCTTTCCGCATTGCAATGTCTAAAGGAACATAAGGAAGTCAGTAATGACAGCAAGGGATGTGGCGGAATTATGAGGACAGCCCCTTTGGCACTGTACACGGCCAATCCGTCAATGTTCAATAATGAACATGATGTTGTCTTCTTTGCAAAAGAGGCCGCTGAA
>JAEIGA010009282.1_pt1 | contig 14880 bp, 14 predicted proteins | sample 9270691 | NCBI WGS metagenome assembly JAEIGA01 (sample SAMN17057246, study PRJNA624740) | gut metagenome | biome: biome; isolation source: fecal sample | host: Bos grunniens | place: China: Xizang | collected 2019
CTGGCTTATCGATTTTGTTAATTGCTACGATAATTGGAACGTCCGCCGCTTTTGCGTGGCTGATAGCCTCTATTGTTTGAGGCATAATTCCGTCGTCCGCTGCAACAACTAAAACTGCAATATCCGTTGCTTGTGCACCCCTTGCCCTCATTGCTGTAAATGCTGCGTGACCTGGTGTGTCTAAAAAGGTTATCGTTTTTCCACCTGCAACCGCTTGATACGCACCGATATGTTGTGTAATTCCACCCGCTTCGCCAGACGTTACGTTGGTCTTTCTAATTCTATCCAAAATAGAAGTTTTGCCGTGGTCTACGTGTCCCATTACGGTAACGACAGGCGCACGTGTTACTTTTGCAGAAGCGTCGTCGTTTTCCTCTTCAAATCTTTCACTTAATACGTCTTCTGCGGTTTTGTCAAGTTTTAACTCTAACTCAACGCCAATATCTGCCGCAATAAACGCTGCGGTATCAAAATCTACGGAATCGTTAATTGTTTTCATTATTCCTTCTTTGAATAATCTTTTCGTAATTTCCGCTGCGGTGATACCAATTTTTTCACTTAAAACTTTAAGTGGAATAATTTCCGTATTGATAACTGCGTGTTCAATCTTAATTACAGGCGTTTCTTCCTGCGTTTTTGCCTTCTTTGCAGGACGGAATTTTCTATAACCCGTCTTGTTTTCATCAAAATCATCAATGGTTACTTGATTTTTAATAAGAGCACGCTTGTTTATTACTTTCTTTTCTTCGTACTTGCCTTCACCATTTTGCTTTTTCTTGCCGTTTGCTCTTCTATCATTTGTTGAAGCAACTACCGGTGGCGCAATATACGTTTCTTTTGGCTTTTTAAATTCTTTATTAAATGATGGCTTTGCTTCACCATCTCTGTTAAACGGCTTTTTAGGTCTATCTTCCCTGTTTGTAGATGGCGACCATTCTTTTTTAACAGGCTTTGGTGGTTCCTTACCCTCTCTTCTAACAATGAAAGATGGTCTAGGTTTTTCCACATTTTCCGCTTCGCTATTTGTCTCTTTTTTAACTTCAACTTCCAAGGCCTGCCTAACTTCTACTTTGCCTTTTTCTTCTTCTAAAATGGTTTCTTTAACCTTGTTAGGCATTGCTTCTGGCTTAACTTCTTCGCTTTCTTTGCCTTCTCTTTCTTCTTTTGCTGATAAATCTTGTTTAGCTTTTTGTAATGCCGTATTTTTCTCCGATTCAAGTTGACTTTGTTGACGAAGTTCCTCAAAACGTCTAGCCTTGTCGTTTGCTAAACTCTTTAAGTCTTTAAGCGAACTTTCTATTTCGCCTAAACTCGCTATAATATTTTTAAGACTATCTGCTTTTATAAGGTCGTTAATCTTTTTAATATTTTCCATTTTATTTTGATTTTTTTCAGCCATCTATTCTCTCCTAGTTAATTTTAGGTTTTTAGTTAATTTTAAGTTCTTAGTTGATTTTAAGTTCTTCGCCCAAGTTGTTTAGTATTGCAAGGGCTAATGCTTTATCTGTAATTGCCATTATTTTGCCGTTTTCTTTATGAGTAAACTCTTCTAACGGCGGAATTGTTGTAATAAAAGGACAACGAAAGCGTTTTGCAAACTTTTCCCCTTCTTTTTTTGTGTTTTCCGATGCGGTTGAACAAACGATTATTAGGTTTGCCCTTTTAAGCGTTGCCACCGCATTTAATCCTATTTTATATTTACCCGCACGCATTGAAAAACCAATAAACGTACCCGCCCTGCTACTTGCCACTAATTAGCGCCTCCTTAACTAATGCATAGGTATTTTCGTCTATTTCGCACGAAAACGCCCTGTTTAGCGCCTTAGTTTTGTAAAGTTTTTCCGCACACTCTTTGCTTGTGCAAACGTAAGCGCCTCTTCCGTTTACCTTGCCAGAATAATCTACTTGAACGCCGTTTTCGTTTTTAACTATTCTAACAAGTTCTTTTTTTGGCATCATTTGTTTGCATACAATGCACATGCGCATAGGTATCTTTTTTTCCATACCTAAACTTCCTTTATTATTCTTTTTCTACGCCGTCTAGCGCAGAAGCATCTTCCGCTAGTGCCGCAGATTCGCTTTTAACGTCTATCTTCCAGCCTGTTAGTCTAACCGCAAGTCTTGCGTTTTGTCCACTTCTACCAATTGCTAGCGATAACTTTTCGTCTGGAACGATTGCCCTTGCAGAGTTTTCGCCGTCAAGTTGAATAACTTTAATTACTTTTGCTGGTGATAGTGATTTTGCAATATATTCAAGAGGGTTTTCACTCCAAGGAATAATATCAATCTTTTCACCGCCTAGTTCTGCAACGATTGCATTAACACGTGAACCTTTATTACCAACGCAAGCACCTAAAGCGTCAATTGATGGGTCTTCGCTATAAATTGCAATCTTTGTTCTTTGGCCTGGTTCTCTTGCAATAGATTTAATCGTTACAAGTCCTTGCTTTATTTCTGGAACTTCGTTTTCAAATAATCTCTTTACAAGACCGCTAGACGTTCTAGAAACTACTATTTGTGCATTTCTTCCTGCATTTTTTACCCTTTTTACGTATACGTTAAGTTTTTGATTTACTTCGTATTTTTCTGTTGGAACTTGTTCTTTTGGAAGAAGTACGCCTTCAATTTGATTTCCACCAATTTCCACGTAAATATTGCCGTCTTCAATTCTTCTAATCGTGCAAGCCATAAGTTCGCCTTCTTTATCTTCGAACTCACTAACCGTGTTTGCGTGTTCAACTTCTCTTAGTTTTTGCATAACAACTTGTTTTGCTGTTTGCGCTGCAATTCTGCCGAATTCCTTAGTGAATATTTCCGTAGAAATTGTGTCGCCTGCTTGATAACTTTTTTTAATTAGTTTAGCGTCTTCTACACTAACTTCTTTGTCTGGGTCTACAACTTCTTCTACTACTTTTTTATTGCTGTAAACTCTGATTGTGTTTTTGTCATAATCTAACTTTACACTAACTTCACCAGCGTTTTCCGCAAATTTTTTGTATGAAATTGTTAGCGCATTTTCTAAAGCGGAAATAAAATCTTCTTTAGAAATACCCTTTTTTTCTTCAAGTTCTTCAAGTGCTAAAAAGAAATCTTTGCTATTCATTTTTTTCTCCTGTTTATATAAAACTTTGATTTTTTTATTTTTTGGCGTTTTTGCCTTGTTGCTTTTATAATTGAATATATTCGTTCATTTTGGCTAAGTTTTTAAGTTCTATCGTGAAGGTGTTTTTGTCGTCCACCTTAACGGTTACAACCTTGCCATCGTAAGAAATAAGTATTCCCTCGTAAAACTTTTTGCCTTTAATAGATTGTTTTAGTTTTACTTCTACCTTTTGACCTACGTGCGATATAAAATCTTCATCTGTTTTGAAAGGTCTATCTGCTCCGGCGCTACTTACGTTTAGAGTATATGGTTGACCATAGGTTGGGTCTAGTTCGTCTAAAACGCTATCTATCTTTCTATGAAAAGCCTCGCAAGTAAGTAGGTCTACACCACCAACCTTGTCAATAAAAATCGTGATATAATTTTCCTTTCCACTACGAACTTCTATATCGAAAATTTTTATTCCCATAGAAACTGCAATTTCATCTATTACGCTTTGTATTTGTTCTTTTGATTTAAACTTCATAAAACTATCCTTATAAAAAATTATGAGAACGGCTTCCCGTTCCCATAAGAAAAGTATCTTCTATGCAAATAGATAATAACACACCAACACTATTTTTGCAAGTGTTTTTATAAACTTTTTAATATATATTTTAATATATATTTATTTACCCTCTTTTTTTGCCTTAATTTTAATTAAATTTATAAATGCTTCGGCCGTTGCGTAAGCGTCGCTAAGCGCCCTGTGATGATGAAATACTATTCCAAAATAGTTTGCCATCGTTTTAAGGTCTGCCTTTCTTAATTCTGGAAGATATTTTCTACAAAGTATCATTGTATCCATAACCGTATTAGTTATTTCATATCCGGAAAGTTTTGCGTATTTTTTTGCAAACTTCATATCAAATTCCGCATTTTGAGCAACTAATATAGTACCGTCTATAAATTTCATAAAGTCCCCTATGACGCTACTAATTTTTGGGGAATCTTTTACCATTTCAGGTGTTATTCCAGTAATTGCTACATTATCTGGCAAAATTGGATAGTCGGGATTAACTAAGGTATGAAATTCTTCAACTATCTTTCCACTTTCTATTTTAACGGCACCAATCTCCGTTATGCCTTGGTGTTCTACCTCTAACCCAGTCGTTTCTAGGTCAAAAACAACGTAGGTGTTGCTTTGCAATTCTTCGGGCAAAACGCCTATATCAAAAACACTTGACACCTCTATCGTTTCCGCTTTTTTAGGAAAAACTATTTTATAACTTTTAGGCGGTTTTTTTACGTAACAACCCTTTTTTACAAAATCTTCCGGAAATTTGCAAGCATTAATTTTTTCAAACGTTAACGATTTTCTTCCGTTATAGTCGCTAAAAGATGCCCTTGCAATAATTGCGCTTCCAATTTCTAGTTCCTTAATTTTATGATACGTGCTTTTTCTTGTAAAATACACTCCACCTAAACTTCCGGTTGTATCGTCAATTTTTATAATGAAAAACGGCTTGCCTGTCTTTGTTTGCCTTTCTTGAATATCCGTTATTTTTCCGCACACGCATACACTACCGTCCTTTGCATCTTCAATATAGGTGGCAATATTTCCCATTGATATGTCGTCAATTGGCATAACTTCATTTATCTTAATAGTTCTATGCTCTACCCTTTCTATTTCCTCTTCTAAAACGGCGCTATCAAGCAAGTCTATCGTTTCTTCCTTATCTTTTAGTACTACCTTGCCAAAAAAGTCGGCACAAAAAGTCTTTTCTAAATACGCACTAATTTTTTTTAAGGTTTGATTTTCTTCCACGTATGCTATTCCATCAGCGCTAAGTTTTAAGGTGTAGGTTACGCTATTTTCTTTTACCGTTGAAGAAATATCGCAAGGTTTTAGAAATATCGTAAGCGAAGTAAAATTCTTATCTAAAAAATTATATATTTCATTGCTGATAAGTCCTTCATCTGCCACAATTTTTTTAATTTGAACCTTTACGCTGTTAAATACGCTTGGCGTAATCTCTAAAACCTTTTGGGCTACTTTAGACTTTAACTCATCATCAATTGCCTGCTCGCAAATAAATAAATAACTTATTTGTCTATTTTTTTTATCTATCTCTATTTTCGAAATACGAATACTTTGCAGTTTACTATCCATTCTCCTTATAGAAGATAAAAATTCTTCTTCAGTCATCATTGTAAACATTTTTCTATCTCCTCGAAAAATACTTTTTTTGCATCTTCTTTGTTTACGGTTTTTACAATCTTTCCACCTGCAAAAATTACATTTTTATCCTTGTCGCCCGCAATACCAACGTCTGCTTCCTTAGCCTCTCCCGGACCGTTAACCGCACAACCCATAATCGCAATTGTTATAGGTTTTTTTACGTGCATTGTGTTTTCTTCCACGTATTTTGCAAATTCCATACAATCCCACGCACATCTTCCACAAGTAGGGCAAGCAATTATTCTTACCCCCTCGTTTTTTAGACCTAGAGAAGATAATATTTTTTTACCGGCAATTACTTCTTTTATTGGTGGGGCAGAAAGACTTACCCTTATTGTGTCACCAATTCCACTTAATAACAAACTGCCCATAGCTATGCTGTTTTTTATTATTCCACTATATTCCGTGCCTGCTTCCGTAACGCCTAAATGAAGTGGATAATCTGTTTTTTTAGAAATATATTTGTAAGAGTTTACCGTTAACCTTGTATCAGACGCCTTAACGGAAATAACTATATTGTCAATTCCAAACTTTTCTAATATTGCCACGTTTTTTAGCGCGCTTTCACCAAGCGAAATTTCGCTTCTGCCATATTTTTGCAAATACTCTTTATCTATGCTACCCGTGTTAGAACCAACCCTTACAGGAATATTGTATTCTTTAAGTACCTTTGCAACCTTTTCTACGTTTTCCTTTGCGCCAATGTTGCCAGGGTTTATTCTTATTTTATCTGCACCGTTTTTAATAGATTCTATTGCAAGCCTATAATCAAAATGAATATCTGCCACTATAGGCATTTTAGTATATTTTTTTAGTTTTTTAATGCTTTGAGCATCTTCACTATCTAAAATCGCAAAACGAATAATGTCACACCCTGCATTTTCTAATTCTTGCAAACAAGAAATAGACGCATTTAGGTCACTAGGGCGACAAGTTGCCATAGATTGAATGGCAATAGGATTGCCACCACCAATATACAAATCCTTAATCTTAACTTTTTTTGACATTACTGCACCTTTTGCATTTTAAATTTCACTTATATTTTATATTAACACACTTTTTCACATTAGTAAAGTTTTTATTTTTAAAATTAAAAGCACCCTTAGGCTTGAAAATTTCTCACCTAAAAGTGCTAATATAGTTTAGCCGTTTAAGGCCTCTAATTGTTTTTGTTTATAGGCATATGCTAAATCTTGATAAAAATCATCTAAATATGGTATTAGTTCGACTTCTTTTATGAAATCCGTGTAAACCGTGCTAGCACTAACGGTATCGTAATACCCTGCCACGCACTTAAGACAATCTGCATAATATCCCATTTCTATAAGTTCTGATTTTGTAAATTCGCCCGACCTTAATTCCATAAACTTTAACTCTAGGTTTGCCTGAGACTGAATAATACTATTTTCATATTTAGCCTCTTTTTCGCTAATTTGACTATTATACTTGAAAACTTCCTGTCTAAATTTTTCTTCTTCGTCTTTAATCTTTTCCGCCTTAGCATCTAAATCTTTTTGGTGAATAGGCGCAAAGTAATCTTCTACACCTTGAAGTTGATTTTGCAAATTAGCAATACTAGCCGACAAACTTGACCTTTCTTTTTGCAATTTTTCTGAAAGTTCTATAATCTTTTCATTTTTTTCCTTTTCTAAACTTAAAATCTTATCAATTACAAAACTTGAATTTATAGTCTTATTTTCCCTTATCTTTTTCTCTATTGCCTTTTTAGAATTTTCATAAAGTTCAATTATATTTTTCTTGTCTACGTTAAAATTTTCGTCTAGTTTCAAATATATGGCGTTTTTTTCTTCTATTTCATTTAATAGTTTAAGTTTTCTTTCGGATATTTCTCTTAAATGCTCACCGCCTAGTAGTATTTGGCTTTTTTCCAGTCTTTTTTCACTTGTAAGTGGAATAAACTCTTGTTTTTCAAGAGTAATTTTGTTTAATTTTACCTGATCGTAACCATATCTATATATTCTGTAATGCATAAACAACTCTTTTAACGTGCTATACATTTCCGATTTTGTTGTTGGTATTGTAAAATCCATAATTTCCCCCTAATCTCTATAATAAATACAAATATCTTTTATTTCCAACTTGTCCTCAAGCCCTAAAACTTCTATGTCTATTTTTTCCGTTAGCATATTGAAAACTAAATTGTTTTTGCCCGGGAAAACTTCAAATTCCAATCTTTTTTGTTTATCTGAAATTACTATTTTTCCTTTTATATTGCTAACAAATTGCAAATTGCACACCGTTTTTTTATTCTCAAATGGAAAATAATAAGTTCCTAATAAAGACGAGTTTGAAGTCTTATTAAAATCTAGAACTTTTAGTGAATTTTTATAAAAAAAGTATTCATTGCTAAAACCATCTACGCCTTCTAAAAAACAATTTGAATCGTTATTTGGCATATAACACATTAACTTTTTTTCTTGATTGTTAGAAATTAAAAATAAAATGCTATCATTTAGCCTTTGTCCGTAAAGCGAAAAATATCCCTTGTCAAGCTGATAAATATTTTTTAGGCTTTTATTGTTTATGCAATATAAGTATTTTTCACATATTAGATAAAGGTCGTTTTGAAATACAACCCCGCCACCTTTTGTAAGTGGCAAGCCGTCTATAATTTTTTCTAGATAGTATTCTTCGTTTTTTATTCCCAAAAGATAAATTGCGTGGCTTAATATTAAGTATATATTAGAATTGCTAGCAATAAGTTCCACAATTTCCTCTTCAAACTCTAGATTGTTGCTTAAACTAAAATCACAGGTGTTCTGCGTGTAATTAAATCCGTTAGAAATAAAAAGTTTATTGTCCTTGTGGTAGTACAATTTTCCATCTAAAAAGATAATTTCTTTTGCAGAAATTTTAAGTATTAAACTATTTTTTCCTAAAACGTAAACACAACCATTACTAAAAAAGGCTAAACAATTTGCTCCTTTGTAAACGATTTCAAACACCTTGTCTATTTTAGAGTATTGTGCAAAGCAAAAAAATCTAAAGCCGTTATTTGTTTTTTTATAAATTTTTCCGCTTTTTAGAAAAACGAATAATCCAAAACTTAAATTTGCTATTTTTACAATATCTTCCTTAAAAACTTTTATTTGCTTAAAAGAAAGCCCCGCCGTTATTTTTTCTTTATCGCAAAAAAACGTGGGAAATTTCCACTCGATATCCTTGGGACTTATTTTTAATTTTTTTACGTTAGAATATGCTTTTTTTATAACGTTAGTTTTCATTAAACAAATTCCCTTCCCTTTATTCTAGAATTTTTTGGAAAACATTTGCTTTCTACCCCGTCAATAAATCTTTGATGCCAAGTAACGCTTTCCGAAAAGGCATGCACTACCAAACAATATTCCGCAACAACACCGTATGCTATAACCCTTGAACTAATATCTTTTTCCGTGTAACCTATCGTGTCTTCTAAACCGTAATTAGAGGGCAAATAATTATAAACTATTTTTGCGCCCCTAGAATTTAGTTTTACGTATTCTGGCATCATGCTAAAATTAACTTTATTGCCATTTTGGTCTAAAACTTTAACAACTTTTAATATAGTTTCAGATAGGTCTGTATACTTAATAAAATCTGAATGTATTGCCTCTTCTTTTTGCATAAAAATATAACTGCCTGCAAGTTCGTTTATGGTTAAATTTGCGCATCTTGTAAGCGTATCTATACATTCTAGCGCATCACCAGAGGCCTTGCCGTTTTCTAAATAATCAATAACGTCTTCTCTATTTAGCATTGTCGCTGAAAGTTTTATAATATCTTTAATTGTCATAATTTCCCCTTTTAATAAATATGCCAGACACTAGGTCTGGCATATGCATAAGATTTAAACTTCTGTAATTCCTGTAATAACACCTTGTCCGCATGGCCTAGAACAAATTAGGTCGGCGTATTTAACAAGAGTTGCAGTATAAACAGGTTTACCCGCAACTTGTTTTAACACCTTGCCGTCTTCACCTTCAAGCCATTGCCAATCGCAAAGTTGATGAAGAGTAAAGTCGTTTGTATTAAGTAAATACATTGTTCCCTCTGGACAGAATCTATCCGCAACGATAGGAATACCATTATAACTCATTGCCTTATATCCACCAGAAAGTTCAACCGTGTCGATATATCTTTTATTAGTTGCAAATAATGCTTGAAGCGCACGACGAACCCCCCAAGAACAAACTATAAAGTTAACAGAGCCGCCACTTCTTTCTTCGATAGCGTCTAGCGCCGTTTGAATAACGCTTTCGCTAATTTCACCAGAAATTGCTTTAGAATATGGTTTTAACCATTTATGGGTTGTTTTTGATAGACCGTATAGTTCGTCTTTATTACCAAAAATAGCACCAAGACCAGTAAGTTCGTTGTTGTAAGAACCTTGTACGGTTATAATACTACCATTAGGTACAGACTCTGTTGTAAGTGCTACGCCAGATACTGTAATTTGTTTTGTATCTCTATCAACAGAAGTAATTTTTCTGCCTTCTGCGCCGTTGATTTTTTCCCCATTAGAAGTTCTAAAATCAATAACCATGCCTTCCATAACGTTTCTGCAAGACGCTAAAGTAATAATTCCTGAACTAATTTTTGTTACAGTTGAAAGAGTACCCGTGCCGTCACCAAAAAGCATTCTGCCAAAGTTAAAACTGCTAGATTTTAGTAGACCTTCCATTTCCGCATTAAGCAAACTTACAAACGCACCGGAATTGTTTTCCGAAGCCCTTACAGCCTTGTCTGAAATTTCAATGCTACCATAAAGGTTTTTTAGAGTAACTACAAATTGTTCGTAATTATTGCCTACTGCATCTGGAAGATTTCCGTCTTCCGTACCTGCACCAACGCCACCGTTTACTCCATAAATAGCAAGTTTTCTAACTTCCTTGCCCCAAACGTCATTTGTGCTTTTTTCGATTTCCGCTAAAAATGGGTTTGCCTTCGTGTCTAATTGATTTGAAATTACGTCTAAATATAATGATTTAAGCGCTTTATCTGCGCTAGTTAATGTTACTGCCATTTTTTCTCCTTATTTTTAAAAAATTTCTTTTGCGAGATTACCCGCTTCCTTTATGGTTTTAGGTTTAGAAACTGGAGTTTTTAATCCAATTCCATCAGTTCCCAAAACCACCGATTTGTCCATTTTTGATAAAACGCCTTTTAGATAGTCTTTTAAGATATTGTCTTTATCTTCTTCGCTTATATCTACGTGCTTTTTATCAATTTGAGTTTCTAGCGGAACTTCCGCCTTATCGCTAGAAATTTTAGCCTCTAATTCCTTTAGTTTTTGACAGCGTTTGGTAAACTCAGACTGCAAGGAATTGTAGGCGCTAAGTAGAGTTGATACGTCCTTAAATTTGCCAAGCGAGATATTTTCTTCTACCACTTTGCCCTCTTTAATTTCTGCCTCCGCAGGTTGCACTTGTGAAACTATTTGTTCGCTATTTGTATTTTCCATATTTTCCCCTTTATATAATTTCCTTTTCTGTATTTTTTATTATTCTATCTTTATGCAATTTTATATGAGCATAAAGCCTTTCTTTTGCTTCTTTTTCTAAATCTAAATATTCGCTTAAAGCGTATCTAGTGTGTTCTTCTATATGAACTACGTCGTCGTCAATTTCTTCAATTTCTACGTCTTTTGTTTTTATAGAAATATTTTCTTTTCTTGCTTTTTCCTCTTGAAGTTTTGATATTCCATTTCTACTATCTAGGTCTTTGTATCCTAAAAGAGATAATATTTTTTCCTTTGTTCTTTGCGTTAATTTGCCGTCACCTTGGTTTAGAATTCCGCTAGAATAAAGTTTGAAAATAAACTCTTTCTTTTGGCTTTCGGTGTATAATAGTTCGTTTTCGGATTCTAGATAAACGTCATTAGCCATAGCAGAATCTTTATCTGCATAATACACTTTGGTATTGCCAAAACTATCTTTGCTTTTTACAAGTTTAAGACCGGAAATAAAAATGGAATAAAGGTTTAGAATGTGTCTACTAATTTCCTTGTAACACCTTCTAATAATTTCCGCATTAACGGTCATTCTTTCTCTATCTTGTTCTATTAAAATTTGAAGTGCGCTACCACTTGAAACGCCCGCATTATCAGAATTAGATGAAACGTCACTTACACCGCTTATTACTACAAATTCATTTAGAAGTTTGTTTTCTTCATCCTTAAAATCAGGTGGAAGTGTTGGTTCTTCCATAATTTCGGGTGCTTTAGAGCCTTGACGGTATACTAAAATCTTACCTGGGCATAAACCTTCCCCTTCTAAATCGTCAACGTCGATAGAACCATCTTCAACCGTCATAACACCGCTAGATAGCCTATTGATAAATTCGTGCTTTCTGTTTTTTACAGCGTTATATGCCCTTTGAACGGGTATTAATCTTTCGACTATACTACTACCAAAAAAACTTCCTACCATTTTAATTGATTCTTGCTTAACAAACGGATAGAATAAATTTTTTGTTCCGCTTTTGTAATAAGGCAATTTTCCATAGTATAAAAGTTTATCTCCGCACACGGTAATAAGCCTACCCTCTGGATAAATTTTAGTTGGTTTTTCGTATTTTTCAATTACGAGCGCCGAGTTTGAAGACATTGACTTTGCAGAATTTTTAAGCCTTTTTTTATTTGTCAAATAAAGCCCGTCTAAATTTTCCGCAAAAACGTCTACCCCATACATTTCTTTTATAACGTTAATAGGTACAGCCTTTGCGTGCATTATGCTTTGACAATCTTCAATATTGTCTACGCCTAAATTGTCTGGAAAAATCTCAAAAGGCGAAACGGGTATAATCTCTACCTCGCCTTCGTAAACGTCACTGCAATCTAATCTTCCAATCTTGCTTCCACCCGTTTTATTCCAAATAATTTTATAAAACCCCGTGCCACAAATCTCACTCCAGTTAGTAACAATTTTTGCCTTTTCGGTAAGTTCTGTTTTAACCATACACCCTAAAAGAAGTTTTTCAGATATTTCCGCCCTTTTTACGTCTTCGTCGTCGTCAGAATTAGGTCTTACCGCAAGAATAGGGGTTACCCTTGCAAATTTAGCAAGCCTTGTTTCAATGATAGGTGCAATGTGGTTAAACACACCTTTGTTTTGCCAAAAATATTCTTTGTCCTCATCATCTAATTCCCCTCTTCCATCTAAAAAAACATATTGTTCACCAGTTACAAAATGCATATTAAGTTCCCATTGCCTTTCTAGATATGCTCTTTGTTTTTGCCTAGATAAAAAGTCTTCTTTAACACTACTAACTAGTTCTTCAATAAACTTTTCTCTTTCTTTTTTCTCGGCAGTTTTTAATAGTTTAATATTGTTTTCTTTACTCACTTTTACTCCCTTTTTTGCATTATTCCACGTTTTTTATGCTAGCAATTAACCTTTCTTTTTCCCTTTCCAATTCCTCATCACTCATTTTTAGGTAATCGTTATCGGTTCCCATAAGAAGCAACTTAATTGCCGACATATCGGGTGGAACGTTTTTTGTTGTTATCTTTTTTTTTGAAAGCCTTATCTTCTCGCCGTCGTCTATATATTCTTCAACAACTTCTTTGGTATCATATCCTAAAGCTTTTTTTATAAGTGCGTCTTGAAGTTTACTTTCTTTGCTTTTACTTTTTCTTTTCACGCCACTCCTTTGGCGTTTTAACCACATTTCACTGGCATTATAATCCCCAATTAATTTAAGTAAATATTCTAATGACAACCAAAAGATAAATATTAATAAAAATTTTTTACAATAAAAAAAGCAAAAAATATTTTTATATTTTTTGCTTTCAATTAAAATTTATAATTATTTAGTTACTACAAAACTATGCTTTTGCTAAGTCGTTTTGTATTTTTAAATTGCCTATTGCGGTTGCTTCTATTGGAAGTGCAATAACTTTTTTGCCTGTATATTTTTCTGCTAGTTCGTTTAGATATTTGTTTTTAGCACCGCCACCAACGATATAAAGTTCATTATAAGTTTTACCTGTATTTTCCTCTAATTCTTTATATGTTTTTGCATATCCTAAAGCCAAACTGTGATAAACTGAACTTGCTAAATCCATATCTGTTTTTGGCATATTTTTTCCAGTTTTTTCCAAAAGAGCAACAACTGCATCTTTCATATTGTCCGGTGCAAACAAAGATTTATCGTTAATATCAAAAGTTACGTCATATCCGCTTTCTTTTGCTTTTGTGGCAAACTCCACAAAGTCCATATTTGGTGCGATTATTTCTTTTAACTTATTGATAACCCACATACCCATAATATTTTTTTGGTGGCGAATATAATTAACTCCGCCCTCGTTAGAAAGATTTTCCCCTCTATCTACAATTGCCTTTTCCGTTTTGATACCAAGAAGAGACCAAGTACCGCTTGATAAATAAGGGGAATTACTAGTCATTGGAATACCATAAACGGCGCTAGCCGTATCGTGAGAAGCGCAAAGCACAACCTTGCAGTTTCCACCAAGTTCTTCTTGAAGTTCTTTCTTTAATTCACCAACAAGATAAGGTGGCCTTTGAGGCGTTTGGAATATCTTTTTATTTAGCCCTAATTTTTCTATAATGTACTCGTCAAAGTCACCCGTATTAGCATTTATTAAGCCCGTGGTAGTAGCATTTGTCCATTCTTTAGCCTTTATTCCAGTTAATTTATATGAGAAATATTCTGGAAGCATTAAAAAATCCGTGGCGTTATCTAGCCTGTGATTTATACTATCGTCGTATAATTGATAAATACTATTAAAAGGTTCATCAGCAATACCAGTTCTTGCAAAAAGTTCGCTGAAAGGAATAATTTTTTTAACAAGTTTAGAAGCCCTTTCCCCTCTTTCATCTCTATAAGCGTAAACTGGATATATTTCCTTGTCGCCGTTTAACAAAACGTAGTCAACACCCCAAGTGTCTATTGCTAAACTTTCAATATTTTTTTGCACGGAAAATGCAATTTTAATACCTGTTTTGATTTCGTTAAATAGCCTTTTAGTATCCCATAAAAGTTTACCATCAACTTCATCAACCCCGTTTTTAAAACGATAAACTTCGTTTAATTCGTAATTTTCGCCATCAAACGAGCCAATAATGTGTCTACCGCTAGAAGCACCAATATCTACTGCAAGAAAATACTTTTTCATATACGTTCCTCTTTAATTTTATTTACCTATTTATTATATCATAAAGCGGTTAAAAGTCAACACAAAAAAAGGCAAAAAAACCGAGTACCTTATAACGCATTATAATATTTTTATATGCTAATTTTGTTTGTTAATTAATTCGTCTATAAATAATTTATCTTCTGTGCCTTGCCCTTTTAATTCTTTTTTCTATATCCTTTTGAATAATGCTTTTTTCTGCTCTGCCACTTTGTGCAGGTCTAGGCCTGCTCATTAAATAATATCTAAGTTCGTCTAGGGCGTGGTCGTCAATTTTTTTTGGCACGTCTCCGTCCCCCCACCAATAACTTTTAAGTTCTCGAATTAAGTTAACGCAATTTTTAAAAATATATATATTTGGAAAATCACTATCTTTGTTAAGATATGATTTAACCCTAGCAA
>JAEIGA010009283.1_pt1 | contig 14879 bp, 10 predicted proteins | sample 9270691 | NCBI WGS metagenome assembly JAEIGA01 (sample SAMN17057246, study PRJNA624740) | gut metagenome | biome: biome; isolation source: fecal sample | host: Bos grunniens | place: China: Xizang | collected 2019
TAATAATATCTTCTTTTGTTTTTAATAATAAATTCATCTTGGAAACCAACTTCCGCTTTAACATGAAATTGTTCCTTTAAAATAGGAACAATTTTTTTTATTATATTTAAAAGTGGTGATTTAATTTGAAGTTTAACTCCATTTGAAGAAAGAATAATAGCTGATAAGCCTTGAAGTGCACCATAGATAAAAGCTATTTGTTCTTTTTTATTTTCAGTAATACTAAGTATTTCTTTTTTTACTTCACTTGCAAAGCTCATATATATTCCTTTCTTATTATTTTAAAATAAATTATTATTATTATGAATAATTTCAATTAGTTCAGATGGTTTATCAATAACAAATGTTGCACCTGCATTTGTTAGTTCTTCTTTACTTGACTTGCACCAAGTAACACCTATTGTTGGAACATTTGCATTAACTCCTGTTTCCATATCAATTGTCGTGTCACCAACAAATACTAGATTTTCAACGTCATACATTTTCATTGCTTGATAAATTCCATCAGGATCTGGTTTTGGAATAATCATTTCATAACCAATTATTGTTTCAATATATTTATCAATATTACAAAGTTCAATACTTCTTTTTACTGCTGAACCTACTTTATTAGAAACAATCATGATTCGGAAACCTTCTTCTTTTAATGTTTCTAACATTTCTTCGATACCATCAAATATTTCAATCATTTCAGCCATTATCTTTTGATTATGATAGCGATATCTTTCAATACAGTAATTTATCTTTTCTTCAGTATCAACATATTTTGCAAAAGTTTCTTTTAAACTTGGTCCAAAGAAAGATTCAAATTCTTGATCTGTTACTAAAACATCTGGAAACAATTCTTTAAAAGCAATTCGAAATGTCTTTTGAATTAAATTATATGTGTTTACAAGTGTACCATCACAATCAAAAGCAATTACTTTATTCTTCATTTTTGTTATCCTCATCAGTAACGATTATAACTTCCTTTTCTTTCTTTTTGTTTTTCTTGTTTTTACTTTCATTTGGGTTTAAAAGAATTGTTGAATCCATTCCATAAAGTGCATCATAACATGTGATTAACTGTATCTTTTTAACTCTTCTAACAATAAGCCATACAACACCTAGAATAATCATTATAGGTGTATAAATCATAACTACCTTTATTCCAGTACCATTAATCATTTGAGCATCTGTTCTTAGCATTTCAATAAAGAATCTAACAGTTCCATACCAAATTAGATAAAAGCTTACTCCATCACCAACATAAAGTCCTTTTTTAACAAAACGTCTTAATAACATATAACCAGTAAATCCTAAGAAGTTTGCAAGACCTTCATAGAAGAAACATGGATGACAATATCCCCAAATTCCTTCATATTCGATGAACATTCTATCCTTCATAACATCAGGGAAGAACCATAAGAAATCTCTTTGTTTTTCAAGTATTTCAAGTGGCAATATGCGTTCAGAACTACCTATAACATTTTCACTAATTGATTTTGCAATATCAAGATTTTCCATGCCGTTGACAAAGATAAATCCTCCGTGTGCTTCAAAGTTAAAGAAATTACCCCAACGACCAAGTACTTGTGAAATCATAATAAGTGGTAAAACAATTTCGAATAAATATAATGTTTTAATTTTTCGATATTTACAAAATATTGCAAGAGCAATACCCGCAAATATTACACCACCAGATATTGCAAGTCCCTCCAGTGCAAGGCCATTTTCTGTAATACCAATTATTGCTTTAAGATTTGGAATATAGTTTTGGTTGACAAACTCTGATGCTGTTTTTTCTTCTAAGATATTTGCAACTACAAACCATAAACGCGCACCAACAATACCAGCTACAACACAAATTAAAACACCTTCAAATAAGTGGTCACTTGTTAATCCAAGTCGTTTTGCAAAACCAAAATAACCAATAACAACAGATAAAACTACAGCCATTAAAATCATTATTGCATACCACTGAATTGGTACTCTATCAAATAGATTAATTGCTATTTTATATTTATCTAAATTTTGTCCAAAATAAGGATTATTAATATCAGCTACACTGATTAAATTATTAAAAATAGAATGAATTAAAGTCATATTATACTCTCTTTCTTTTTAAAAGGAATGTTATAATAAATCGTACTATTAAAAAAGATAGTACTGATCCTACAAGTAATAAAAAATTATTAATACTAATATCATAAAATAACAGAAGCGGTATACATGCAAGCATAAATGCAAGTATGTCTTCAACAATAAAGATTGTTGTAAGGGAATAAAGAATAAACTTTTGAAAATATCTGTAAATTAAAAACTTAAACAAATAATCAAAAATTGTAAATAAAGCTATGAAAACAAAAATAAAAGAACTATGATTAGCACTTACTGGTTTAAAAACAAAATAGCTTACGATTATTGTTAAAATATTTAAACATAAATAAACAAGCATATTAAGCCATTTATTATTTACAATATTCATTGTAAGACCAGCTATTTTTATTCGTTTTCCTTTTTTCTTATCAATGTCTTCTAAAAATCTTGATAGATCTTCCTCGTTATCGGGAAGATAGTATTCTTTTTCTTTGTCGTCTTTTTTCTTTTTTTGTTTTTCTTTATCCATTAGATCACCATGTTATATTTTATTACTAATTTATTATATCATAATTTTACTAATTATTCAATTTATATATATAGAAAAGCTACTCTTTAAAAGAGTAGCTTATTTGTTTTCTTTTTCAAACACTTTCTTTAAATATTCACCAGTGTAAGATGTTGGGTGTTTAATTAATTCTTCTGGAGTACCCTCAAATACAATTGTACCACCATTTGCACCACCTTCAGGACCAAGGTCAATAATATGGTCTGCTAGTTTGATTACATCTAAGTTATGTTCAATAATAACTGCAGTACCACCTGAATCAACAATAAAGTTAATCATCTTCATAAGTTTTTCAATATCATATGAATGAAGTCCCGTTGTTGGTTCATCAAAGATAAATAATGTTTTATCAGTAATCTTTTTATATAACTCACTTGCAAGTTTAACACGTTGTGCCTCACCTCCAGAAAGAGTTGTTGCACTTTGACCAAGTTTAATATATCCAAGACCAACATCATTAAGCGTTTGCAATTTGTTTCTAATTTTTGGAATGTTCTCAAAAAACTCACATGCTTCACTAATAGTCATATTCAGAACATCAGAAATTGTTTTACCCTTGAACTTCACCTCTAGAGTTTCTCTATTATAGCGTTTTCCTTTACAAGCTTCACATTCAACGTATACATCTGGTAAAAAGTGCATTGAGATTCTTATTACACCATCACCGCCACAAGTTTCACAACGTCCACCTTTTACGTTAAATGAGAATCTACTTTTTGTATAACCTCTCATTTTTGCTTCTTTAGTTTGTGCATAAAGATCTCTTATTGCATCAAATACGCCAATATATGTTGCAGGATTTGATCTAGGTGTTCTACCGATTGGTGATTGGTTAATATCAATTACTTTATCGATATTTTCAAGTCCTTCAATTGTATCATGTTTGCCAATAGTTGTTTTACTCTTATATACTTTCTTGCTAGCTGCATTATATAAAATATCATTTACAAGTGTTGATTTACCACTACCTGATACACCTGTTACTAAAACCATTTTTTGAAGAGGGAATGAAACATCTATATTTTTTAAGTTATTAGCTTTAGCTCCTTTAATAGTTACAAACTTACCATTACCAGTTCTTCTTTGTTTTGGAATTTCTATTTTTCTTCTTCCATACAAATAATCACCAGTAATAGAATTTTCAAAATGTTCAAATTCACTAGGAGTACCTTTTGCAACAACCTCTCCGCCATGAACACCTGCATATGGGCCAATATCAACTAAATAATCACATTCATGCATTATTTCTTCATCATGTTCTACTACAATTAAAGTATTACCTAAATCACGCATTTCTTTAAGAGCACTAATTAACTTATGATTATCACTTTGGTGTAACCCAATTGAAGGTTCATCTAAAACATATAGCACACCTGTTAGTTTTGAACCAATTTGACTTGCAAGTCTAATTCTTTGCGCTTCCCCTCCTGATAGAGTTCCGGCTGTTCTTGATAGGGTTAAGTATCCAAGACCAACTTGTTTTAAGAAGTGAAGTCTTGTTTTTATTTCTCTTAAAATTAATTTTGCAATTTGTTCTTCAGTTGATGTTAACTTTAGATTTTCTATAAATATAATTGCATCCTCAATTGATAAGTCTGTAAAGTCAAAGATGTTTTTACCATTTATTCTAACTGATAAAGCAGCAGGGGATAATCTTTTACCTCCACATGATGTACATACAACTTCACTCATATAAGAACCATAATACTCTTTTTGGAAAGATGATGAAGTCTCTAAGTATCTTCTTGTGATTAAGTTAGCAAGCCCTTCAATATGCTTATTCTTTCGCATTGTAATACCACCAGATGAAGTTATTTCATATTTGATTGGTTCTTTAGAACCATATAAAATTATATCTTTTTGTTCATCTGTTAAATCTTTATATGGTTTAAATACATCAATATGATAATAATCAAATAATATCTTATATTGTTGCCATTCGATTGCTTCGGTAAAAACGATGTTTTTTAAATATCTTATTGCGCCATCTGCAATAGATATATCTTCATTAGTAATAAGAAGTTCTGGATTTAATACAGAATTAAAGCCAAGCCCTTTACACTCTGAGCAAGCGCCAAGCGGAGAGTTAAATGAAAAGAATGTTGGTTCAAGTTTTCCCATTGTAAAATCACAATAAGGACAACTAAAATGTTCACTAAATAAAATTCTTTCGTCGTTTACATCAACAAAGATTTTACCTTCTGATAGTTTACAGCCTGTTTCTAAAGAATCATAGATTCTTGATCTTGATTCTTTTCGTAATTTAAGTCTGTCAATTACAACTAAAATATTATGTTTTTTATTTTTATCAAGTGATATCTCTTCATCAAGTTCATACATTTCATCATCAATATAAACTTTTGAATATCCATCTTTTCTTAAAAGTTCAAGAGTTTTATCGAATGTTCCTTTTTTACCTTCTGCAATCGGAGCAAGTATTACAATTACACTTTCATAAGGATATGTATATATCTTATCAGTCATCTCTTCGATTGTTTGTGAGGATATTTCAATTCCATGTTCAGGACATGTAGGGTGACCAATACGAGCATAAAGTAAACGTAAGTAATCATAAATTTCTGTAATTGTCCCAACAGTTGAACGAGGGTTTTTGCTTGTTGTTTTTTGATCTATTGAAATAGCTGGAGATAAGCCTTCAATATAATCAACATCTGGTTTATCAACATTATCTAAAAACATTCTAGCATATGAAGATAAGCTTTCAACATATCTTCTTTGACCTTCTGCATATATAGTGTCAAATGCTAAAGACGTTTTACCAGAGCCCGATACACCTGTCATAACAATAAGTTTATTACGAGGAAGTACTAAGTCAACGTTTTTTAAGTTGTTTACTCTAGCTCCTTTAATAACAATATTTTTGTTTATATCATATCTATTTCCTTGCATATATACCTCCTATTTAATAAGTGGCTTAATATCTTATTATACCATAAATATATATATTTTTAAAATCTACTGATAATTTTTTTCTATATTTATATTATATCCAAATATATATAAATATAAATTATCACTAAATAAAAAAGTATGAGCATATGCTCATACCTTTATATATATTCTTTTACCATTTCTTTAAACTCAGCTTCGCTTATTACCCTTATTCCTAGTTCTTGTGCTTTTTTTAGCTTTGATCCAGCAGCTTCTCCTGCAAGCACAAATGTTGTTTTTTTGCTTACGCTAGAAGATGTCTTACCGCCAAGGCGTTCGATAATGTCGCTTGCTTCGTCTCTTGTAAAAGTTTCAAGTGTGCCTGTTAAAACAAATGTCATACCTTCAAATAAATTTACAGTTTCTTCATAGATTGGTTTTGGATCAACACCTAGTAAAAGCATCTTTTTAATAAGTTCGATATTTTTATTATTACCAAAATATTCATAAATACTAGCAGCCATAACAGAACCTATATCATCTATTTGTGATAATTCATCAGGTGTAGCAACAGCTAAGTCTCCTAAGGTTGGATATTTTTTAGCAAGATTCTTTGATGCTTTTGCACCGACAAAACGGATACCAAGGCCAAAGATAAATTTATCTAATGTGTTTGTCTTTGATGCTTCAATTGCATTAAACAAATTCTCTACTTTTTTCTTTCCGAATCTTTCGATATTCATTATTTCATTTTCATAGTTTTTAAGTAGATATATATCTGATATGTCTTTTAAATACCCTAAATTATAAAGCGTTTCAATTTGTTTTTCTCCAAGACCTTCAATATCCATTGCAACACGTGATGCAAAGTGAATAATACCTTCTAATATTCTTCCTCCACATTCAGTATTATGGCAGTAGTGTTCGGCTTCATTTGCTTTCTTCTCAAGTGGTTTCCCACACATTGGACATGTCTTAATCATTTCAAATGGACTAAGTCCTTCTGCTCTTCTAGAAAAATCTACTTCTACTACTTCAGGAATAATTTCGCCAGCTTTTCTTACTCTTACATAGTCACCTATTCTTATATCTCTAGATATAATAAAGTCTTCGTTATTTAGCGTTGCACGAGATACCATAGTACCACCAACATAAACAGGGTCAAGTACTGCATTTGGTGTAATGATACCAGTTCTACCAACTGTAAAGATAATGTTTCTTAAAACAGTTGTTACGATTTCAGCTGGGAATTTATAAGCAATTGCCCATTTAGGAACCTTTACAGTGTAGCCTATTTCATCATGTAAATCCATTTCGTTTACTTTTATTACGATACCATCTGTTTCATATTCAAGAGTTTTTCTTTTATCTTTATATTCTTCAATATAATTAATAACTTCTTCAATATCCTTACAGTGTCTATAATGAGGATTTACATTAAAGCCAAGACTTTTCATAAACTCCATTGCGCCTACTTGAGTATTAATATTATAGTTTTCTGGGTTTACTAGAGTATATGCAAACTGTTCAAGTTTTCTTTCTTTTGTAATTGATGCATCAAGTTGTCTTAAACTTCCACCAGCTGCATTTCTTGGGTTTGCAAAAAGTGGTTGATTTTCTTTTGCACGAATTTCATTAAGGTTGGTAAATACGTCTTTAGACATATATACCTCACCTCTAACTTCAACATCAATATGTTTAGATAACACCTTCGGAAGTTTATTTACTTTTAAAATATTGTTGGTAATATTTTCTCCAATTACGCCATTACCTCTTGTTGCACCAAGTACTAAAAGGCCATCTTCATAGTGAATTGAACTAGCAATTCCATCAATTTTAAGTTCAACTACATATGTATAGTTATTTACTACCTTTCTTATCTTATCGTCAAATTCACGAAGTTCATCATAACTAAATGCGTTTGCAAGTGATAACATTGGTGTTTCATGTCTTATTTCTTGAAGATCTGTTTTTAAGAAAGCACCAACTTGTTTAGTTGGTGTATCAGGGTCAATATACTCTGGAAACATTTCTTCAAGGCGCTCTAGTTCACGCATTTTTGAATCGTATTCAATATCATCAACAGTTGGATTATCTAAAACATAATATTCGTAATTATATTGTTTTAACTCTTTTGTAAGTTCTTGCATTCTTTTTTTGGTATCATTACTCATTAGTTTCTTGATCCTCCTCATTTAAGAATTCAATTATACGAGATATAGTTTCACTTTGATCCGAAAAGCGTAAAAACAAGTGACTTGCCATTGGAATACCAATATATTTTTTTATTGGGTTGGCACAAGAATTTAAAATTGTTTCTACAGTATCTTTTGGAACTAGCTCATCAAGCTCGCCTCTTACAACAAGTAAAGGTGCTTTGATTTTTTCTTTTAATTTATTATTTGCATCAATAAATTGTAAAAAAGTTTTAAATGTTGAAAAAGTAAATCTAGTAGTAAAACGATACCAAATATATCCAAAGTCAGCTTTGAATAAAGTTTTTGTTTCTTCTTTTGTCTTTTTTACTTCTTCTTTTTCATATTCTTTTTCAACACTTTTCATATATTCCCTCATAACTTTAGGGAAATCAAAGTTTAAAAACTTTATTGAAGGTGAAATAAGGACGACTTTATGAAAGTTATATTGTTTTGCAAGATATGATGCCATTACACCACCAAGTGAATATCCAATTAAATCAACGATAGAATCTTTTGTATATGTTTCAATTACTTCATATAACATTTCTACTGTTTCTTTAAATGTGAATGTATATATTCTATCTATTGATACATGTCCAGGCATCTGACAAATTACTACTTCGTCATAGTGTGCTTTAAGTGACTTTGGTAACATACCAAAATCCGCAGCATCACCTAGATATCCATGCAATAAAATGCAAACCTTTCTCATAAATTTCGTCCTCTTTTTTCTTATTTAATTTTTGTTATAGTTGGATGGTTCTTTGTTAACTTTTTAATTTCAGAACCTTTTTCAAATAATACTTTAATAAATCTTTCGTCAGCTTCTACAACAATACCATATCCAAAAAATGTATGAACTACTTTTGAACCAACCTTAATTTCACCATTATCTGTAGCGGCTTCAGTTTCTTTTTCATTTGCTTCTTTTACTTCTTCTGGAATGATGTATTCTAACATAAATCGAGATTTATTATTTTTAACAACACGGCCGTAAATAAGTCTTCTACTTGCACTTGATAAATATAGTTTTTCTTTAGCTCTTGTTACCGCTACATATGCAACACGGCGTTCTTCTTCGATATCAGATTCATCTCTGATTGCAGGGAAAATTCCTTCTTCCATTGCAACTAAAAATACTACTTTAAATTCAAGTCCTTTTACTGAGTGTATTGTTGATAAAACTACACCTTTAGCATTTTCAGTCTCAGTTGATTGATCAAGCACTACTTCATCAAGACCAACTTGAATCTTTTCTTTTTGACTAATACCATCAAGTGAATATATTTCATCAACATGATATAAAACAGATTTAAATTCTTGAACGTTTTCAATACGATTAGCTTCACCAAAGTCTTCATCTTTAAGCATTGCTAAATATCCTGTTTTTTCAAGCATTAAATCAAAGAAATCTTGTAAATCCATTGTTTCAATTACATTTGCAAGTTCTTCAATCATTGTTTTAAATGATTTTAATAAACCATTTTTAGTAGTTGGGAACTTTTCATATAAATCATCAATCGCATCAAATAAACTTAAATTGTTATCAACCATATGTTCAAAAACATTATCAAGAGTCTTTTGACCAATACCTCTTGCAGGTGTATTGATAATACGTTTAAAGTGAATTAATTTAGTTGGATCAACGATAAATCTTAAATAACTTAAAACATCTTTTACTTCTTTTCTCTTTAAATAAGAAAAGCCTCCATATATATTATAAGGTATTCTTGATTCAATAAACCCAAGTTCAAAAGGTCTTGATATTGCACTATTTCGATATAATATTGCGATTTCATTTGGTTCACAATAATTATTTGCTAGTAAATGTGCAATTTCATTTACAACATATCTTGCTTCGTCTTCGAAGTAATATGCTTCATGAATAATAATATCTTTAGTAGAGCCTTTAATTTCACTAAATAATTCTTTTTCTTCACGTAGTTTGTTATTTTTAATAAGTGCATTAGCACCTTTTAGGATATTGTTTGTTGAGCGATAGTTTTGAACTAGTTTAAACTTTTTTACATTTGGATATGCTTTTTCGAAATCAAACATATTATCGTAACAAGCTCCCCTAAATGAGTAGATACTTTGGTCATCATCACCTACAACAAACACATTTGCTTTTTCTCCTGCTAAAAGTTTAACAATATTGAACTGTGTTTTATTTGTATCTTGGAACTCATCTACTAATATATAACGATATATATATTGATAATAATCACGTACACTTTCATAGTTTGTTAAAAGCTCAAGTGTTAATACAAGTAAGTCATCAAAGTCTACTAAATTATTTTCTTTTAGATATTCTTGATATTTCTTATAAACATTTTCTTCATCTAAGCTTAAATCTCTAACTGAGTTTTTAAAGTCACTTATTGCTTTTAAAGCAGCACGTGGATGAAGAGTCTTTTTATCGATATACATATCTTTTAAGATTTCAGTAATTAGTTTTACTGCTTCATCTTCATCGATTATTTCATAATCTTGTCTAAAACCTAATTTAACAATATTCTTTCTCAAAATCCTAGCACATAAAGAGTGGATTGTTGAGATATTTACATAACTATCCGAAACTGCGACAACTTTGTTTATGCGTTCACGCATCTCTTTAGCGGCTTTATTTGTAAATGTGATTGCAAGAATATTTTTTGGAGCAATATTACAATCATTAATCATATGTACAATACGAGAGATTAATGTTTTTGTTTTACCAGTACCTGCCCCCGCAAACACCATTACTGGGCCCTCTACAGCCATTACCGCTTCTAATTGTTCCTTATTTAAGTTTTCTAAATATTCAGCCATTATTTCACCGTAAATGATGATTTTAATTCTGCGATTCTATTAAAGATTAAATTATCTTTAGTTGAATCTTTATCAGTTGTATAATATCCATTTCTAATAAATTGATATTTGTCTTCAGGTTTAGTATCTTTCATGCTTTCTTCAACGAAACCATGTTTAACAACCCATGAGTTCGGATTTAGTCTTTCTAAGAAATTATCTGTAGATACTTTTTCATCTAAGATTAGTGGTTCGAATAAATTAAATGTTGCAGGAAGAGCACTAGATGCATCAACAAAGTGAATATTACCATTTGGCTTTCTTTCATTAAATCCTGTACCAGATTTTGTTAGTGGATCATATGTACAGTGAATTTCAATGATTTCACCATTTTCATCTTTGATTACTTCATTACATTTAATAAAGTATGCATGCATAAGTCTAACTTCAATTCCTTTTGCAAGACGTTTCCAATGTTTGTTTGGTTTTTCTTCAATGAAGTCATCTCTTTCAATATAGATATTTCTAGAAAAACTTATCTTTCTTGTTCCAAGTTCAGGATTTTCTGTGTTGTTTGGTGCATCAAGGTATTCAACCTTGCCTTCTTCATAGTTTGTAATAACAACCTTTAAAGGATTAACAACAACATTAGGGCGAACTGTAGTAAGTTTTAAATCTTCTCTTAAGAAATGTTCAAGCATTCCATAATCAACTGTTGAGTTAATTTTAGATAAACCAGTTGATAAAATAAACTCTCTAATTGCATTTGGAGTAAAGCCTCTTCTTCTTAAACCTACAAGTGTTGGCATTCTAGGATCATCATATCCAGTAACAAGATGTTCATCAACTAATTGTTTTAAGTATCTTTTACTCATTAACATATGTGTGATACCAAGACGTCCCCATTCAATTTGGCGAGGTTTAGCTTCTACTTCACAGTTTTCAATAACCCATTCATAAAGTGGACGGTGATCTTCGAACTCGATACTACATAAAGAGTGTGTAATGCCTTCAAATGCATCTTGTAGTGGATGAGCAAAGTCATACATTGGGTAAATACACCATTTATCTTTTGTTTGATGGTGTGATACATGCATTATACGATAAATTACAGGGTCACGCATATTAATATTAGGGCTAGCCATATCAATTTTTGCACGTAGTGTTTTTTCACCATTACCATATTTTCCTTCTTTCATTTCTTCAAATAAACGAAGGTTTTCTTCAATAGTTCTATTTCTGTATGGTGATTCTTTACCTGGTTCACTAATAGAACCACGATATTCAGATAATTGCTCTTGATTTAAATCACAAACGAAAGCTTTTCCTTTTTTAATTAAAAGGCAAGCTTTTTCATACGTTGCATCAAAATAGTTAGAACCGTAGTTAATTGTTCTTGGTGTATAACCTAGCCAAGCAATATCTTTTTTGATTGCTTCTACGTATTCTGTATCTTCTTTAGAAGGGTTAGTATCATCAAAACGAAGATTTGTTCCACCACCAAAATATTTTGATAATTCAAAGTTTGTAATAATTGCTCTTGCATGTCCAATATGAAGATATGCATTTGGTTCTGGTGGGAATCTTGTAAGAATTGATTTTACTATTCCTTGTTCTAATTCATTTTTCATTATTGTTTTTATAAAATTTGAATTTTCCATTATCGGTTTCCTCAACTAATCTTTATTATATTTTTTGCATTGGTATATTCTTTATATATATCAATTAGTAGTTTTTCATCAATGTCTTTATATGTATCCTCAAAGCAAATAATCATAACATATATACTTTTTGTATTACTATCAACTGAGGTTCTTAAAGTATCACTAGATGGGCATCCAAAAGGAGAATCTTGGTCTTCATAGACAGGGATTTTATCTACGTTTAATGGACCTCTATTAATTGTGATATATATATCGTCCTTTGTTCCAAGACGAATATTTACATCACCTATAAGTTTATCTTTATCAACAACACATACAGATCTTTTTGTTAAAAGTGATAAGATGTTCCCCAAATCAATAATATCACCTAAACGATAAAGTTGTTGATTTTTTATGATTCTTCTCCATAAATTTTCACAAGCAACACGGGTATGACTTGGATCTTTCCCAAGTTTTTTATATCCGTTTCTTGACTCTAGTATTTTTTCTTCTTTTATTATTTCTTCTAGAGTATGCTTTGTTTTTAGATTTTCTACTGTTTTATTAATAAATTCAGTAGTCTTATCTGTTAATTTGTTTTCAACATCCATTGTGTAAGCAATAACTGAAAAATTAGGAAGTACTTTTAAAATATCTTCACTAATTGTTACTTTCATTTTTTAACTCCGCTAACTTTTCGCTTAATGATTCATATTCATCAAGTGATTTTTTTAAACTTTCCAAGTGTTCTTTTTTAGCTTCAACTAAAAGCATAAGTTCACGCTGTTTATTATATAAATCAGGTAAATGTTTTTCACATCTAATCTTTTCGTTAATAACAGAAACTACCATCATATCGTCTTTTGTTTTTGGGTATAACTCGATTTCTTTTATTAACTTTTCAAGTAAACCACTAAAACGTTCAATCTTACTTTCACGCTGTGCAATATTTTCATTAAGTTCATTAATCACAGGTCTTGCATATGGATCTAATACTTTTTCTCTTCTTGTTTCTTTCAAACTTACAAGTTCATCTTTTAAGACTTCAATTTCTTTTGAAAGAACATCTTTTTTTGTTAGTAGAGTTGTATATTCATCATATATTCTTTGATAACTAATATGAGACTCAATTGCTTTCATCGCAAAAGATGCGTATTCTTCAATCTGAGTTATATTTTTTGAAATAGTTTCTTCTAAACTTTCAATATTGCTTAACTCTGAAACATATGTTTCATATTCATTTTGTACTTGTTCAAGTTGCGCGATTCGAAGATTTAATAATTTTAATTCTGTTTCCTTTTTCATTTTTGCGCTTGTAGTTGTATCAATTGTTTCAAGCATAGATGCAAAGTCAACTTCAATTAACTCTTCAAGTGAATTTGAAATTTCTTTATTAACAAACTCTCTTATTTGCATGTAATTAATATGATCAACAATTTCTTTTACATGCTTTTGTTTAATATCTTTAAATAATTCTTCAAGTTCTTCTTGTGATATCTTATTTTGTTTTAACTGTTCTTTTTTATTGCTTAATTCTTCTTCTAAAGAAGTAATTCTTTCTTTAATTGAAACATCAGATAAATTTTTAATTTTTTCGTCAAGTTGTTTTTTTGCAATTTCTGTTGATTTATCTAAGTCTTCAAGTTCTTTATTTAAATAACTTGCTTTAATCATTTCATTATTAATATGAACATTTTGATCATAGAAAGAATTCTTAACAACACTTAAAATAAAATCCATATATTCAAGCGTTGATTCGTTTGATGCTTTACCAAGATGCATTACTAAATTATTATAGTATTCTACCGCATATCTTTTTGCATCAATAAGCATTTTATTAATTTCTTTAATTAAGTCAGTAAGTTCAATAATTTTTACTTGTAATACTTGATCAAGTTCTTCTTTTTCACATTCTAACTTTTCTATTGCTTCTTTTGTTTCTTCTAAAGTCAGATTTGTATCAGCTTCTTTTAAAGTAGCTAGTTCATTCGTTAACTCATTTATTTCTTCTTGTAAAGAAGAACAAACTGAAAATATTTGATTTTTTCTTTTTTTGTAGATTTCATCATGAGTATCTAAGTATTTAGATAAATAATAGTCATTTAATGATACTGGTTTATTATAGTCTTCATCAATTAAATCATGAGCTTCAAGTTTATTTTTAAGTTCTTGATTTTCAACTTTTAACTTTGTGTTTTCATTTTCTAATTGTTCTAATTGTTTAAGTAATGTTTTTTCATCATAATTATTCATCATAATAAATTGTCCTCATTTACTTCTTCTTTGTTTTTATTAATATCTACAATTCCACATTCAGTAGTAAGTAAAATACTTGATATCGAAACTGCATTACTAATAACTGCAATTGCAACACTTGTTGGGTCAATAATATTCATTTGACTATAGTCTTCAATAGTTTCGCTCGTTGCATTAAACCACATTTTATTATTTAATTTATCTTTAATACTTTCAAAAGGAATGCCACAATTTTCAAGTATCTGGAAGAAAGGTTTCTTTAAAGCACTAATTAAAAGTTCTTTAGACGGAGTGTGTTCTTTATATTTATCACTTTTTAACTCTTCACTTATTTCAAAGAATACTTTTCCACCACCAGGAATAACGCCTGATGAGATAGCAGCTTTAGTAGCACATACAGCATCCTCAATTAATAATTGACGTTCTTTTTGTTCAATTTCTGTTAATGCACCA
>JAEIGA010009284.1_pt1 | contig 14879 bp, 15 predicted proteins | sample 9270691 | NCBI WGS metagenome assembly JAEIGA01 (sample SAMN17057246, study PRJNA624740) | gut metagenome | biome: biome; isolation source: fecal sample | host: Bos grunniens | place: China: Xizang | collected 2019
GATAATCTTCAGTTCTAAGTTATCATATTTTATGCTCCTTTGCTTGACACTGCCGCTAGTATTAGAAGTTAATATGATCTTGAATATCTGGCTGAAAGAAGTCCCTGAATATGCAGCAGTATTTACTAGGCTTGTATTAATTATTGCTTTAGTTGATGCTTTGTCGAATCCATTGAATATCGCTATAAATGCAACTGGAAATATAAAGAAGTATCAGATTGTTGAGGGAGGAATGTTATTGATGATTTTGCCTCTATCATACCTCTCTGTTAAGATAGGTAGCCCACCAGAAACCGTATTTTGGGTTCAGATGCTTGTAGCATATTTTGTCCAGGTCTTACGCGTGTTTTTAGTGTGCCCGGAGATAAAGTTGCCAAAAATTACATATCTGAAGGAGGTAATACTACCCGTAATAGGTGTTACGTTAATATCTGTGGGTGTATGTGTTTCTATCAGCATTTTCTTGCCACAAAGTACATTATTTTCATTGTTAATGATGACTATATCAGTTTTGATAGTTCTGTTTGTCTCATATCTCGTGGGTTTAAATACTTCGGAGCGTATATCTCTTAATAATAAGGTTAGATCATTTTTAAAATTATAAAGATAGTATCAAATCATGCAAACAATAATGTTGGTCTTTGGAACAAGGCCTGAAGCTATAAAAATGTGTCCTTTGGTTCTTGAATTAAAGAAAAACAAAGACGCATTTAACGTTGTAGTCTGCGTTACAGGACAACATAGGGAAATGTTGGATCAAGTTCTGAATATATTTGAAATTAAACCAGATTATGATCTTAACATTATGACTAAAGGACAGGACCTATATGATGTCACATCTCGTGTTATGTTAGGTCTAAGAGATATTTTAAAGAATGTCAAGCCGGATTATGTCTTGGTTCACGGAGATACTACCACCAGTATGGCAGCAGCATTAGCTTCTTTTTATCAGCAGATTCCTGTAGGACATGTTGAGGCTGGACTTAGAACATACGACATCTATAGTCCTTGGCCAGAAGAATTGAATCGACAGGTGTCATCCAGAATATCGACTTTACATTTTGCACCGACTGAATTAAGTCGTAGAAATTTATTAAGAGAAGGTATAAATGATGAGAAGATATTTGTTACCGGAAACACTGTAATTGATGCATTGCATATTGTAGTTGACAAACTTAAGGAAAACATCGAGGTAAGAAATAAGATTCATGCGACGCTATTCAGAAATGGATATGACCTGACTCGTCTGACTCCAAGCAAAAAGATGGTTCTTATTACTGGACATAGAAGGGAGAACTTCGGAACTGGATTTATTGCTATTTGTGAATCCATACGCGATTTAGCACTGAAATATCCGGAAGTGGATTTCATATATCCGATGCATCTGAATCCTAACGTAAGGAAACCTATAAATGATATATTTGGCTCAATGTCAGTACAGCTGAAAAATATTTTTTTTATTGAACCTTTGGAATATCTTGAATTTGTATATCTAATGAAAAACTCATACCTCGTTTTAACTGATAGTGGTGGAATACAAGAGGAGGCACCAGGCTTAGGAAAACCTGTTCTGGTGATGAGGAATACAACAGAAAGACCAGAAGCTCTTGAGGCTGGAACTGTTAAGCTTGTAGGAGTCGATTATAGTAAAATTTACAATGAGGTTTCACTGTTATTAGATGATGCTGATGCCTATGCGGAAATGAGTAATGCCGTTAATCCATACGGCGATGGAAAGGCTTGCGAACGTATAATGAACATTTTGAGGGAAATATGATCATTCACTGTCACTATTCGACCAATCCCATCTCGGGTGAGATGAAACGTATTATAAATATTAATAATGATGTCGCAGGTGTTCTGTCTTCATCAATCATTGAGGTCGAGTTCTTTTCAATCAGACAATGGAAATATGTTAAGAAGTCAGGGCAATTTACTTTGTCGGATAGGATAGTGAAGAAACTCTATGTGCCTATTATTCCTAGTTTAAGGTATATAAATGATTTGTATCAACTACTCATAATGTCATTATTGATGTTATGGTATTCACCTTCTTATATAATATCAGAATGGTATTATCCAATGGGGGTGAAATTCTTTAAAAAGATTTTTAACAAGACTCGTTTTGTGTTAGATATACATGGAGCTTTGCCCGAAGAATATCTCTATTTACATGATACTAGATCTCCCTGGTTGGAACGCGTTGAATCTAACTCAATGTTAAGTGCAGACACTATAATATGTCAATCTAATGAAATGAAGAGACATATTGGTAAGAAATATTGTCTTGACTCTAATGTAGTGGTATATAGGTGTGGTGTAGATACGAAAGTGTTTCATAGAAATGAAAATAGCAGAAGATCTATCAGAGAAAAACTCGGTTATTGTGACGAAGATATTGTCTTTGTATATTCTGGTGGTATGCATAAGTGGCAGAAAGTAGATGATATGTTAGTTATCTTCTCTCAGTGTTTGAGGTATAACAGAAAATCAAAGCTTTTAGTCCTTACAAAAGAAGAGGATGCTTTTAGAAATAAGTTATTGAAATTATCAAACAATGACGAAGTAAATGCAGCCTGTCAGGTACATTCTCTCTCATATAATCAGGTGTGTGACTACTTGAATGCTGCAGATGTCGCTTTTTTGTTGCGCGATAATGATATAATGAATGCGGTCGCGTCTCCAACCAAACTATCTGAGTATCTAGCATGCGGACTTCCTGTGATATCAACAAAGGTCTCAAAATCTTGGCTGGAAGAACAAGGTTTGAAATATATTTTTAATGCTGATGAAGAATCCATAGAACACATATCTTCTTTTGTGAATGGTATTTCCTCAGACGCAATAGTTGATTACGCTATTAATCATTTATCTCTTGAGATTGATAGGGCTAATGTAAAGAGATATTTTATACAAAATTCATAAGGAGTCTACGAATGAAGCTATTCATTATATATATAATAATTCTAATTCTTTTTCGTATTGTCTTGATGGGAATTTCAAAACGAAATTACTCCAAGATAGAAATGCTCTTTTGCTATTTTGCCTATGTCGGACTTATAGCATTAGCAGCATTCAGAGCACCGAGTGTAGGCACGGATACCTTGTCTTATATATCTGATTACAAAGACATATATACATACACGTGGCTAGATATAATTGAACGCTATCGTGGATATGAGTTGTTTTATTTTATCTGTAAATTATTCTCTTTATTAGGTTTGCCTATTTTTATGTGGTTTGCCTTTATTGAAATCATATATGTCTCAGCAATTGCCAGATTGATACACAAAGATTCGACAGATAAGATTTACAGCATTATTCTATTTATCACAATAGGTCTGTATATGTTCTCTTTAGCAGGGTTGAAACAGACAATGGCCATGGGACTGGTGTTGCATGCATTTATGGAAATGAGGAGTAAGAGATATGTCACTACTGTATTACTTTTCATATTAGCCTTTTTTGCGCATCCTACTGCAATTATCTTTCTGCCTGCATTCTTGTTATATCATGGTAGAAACATAAGAAATTATAACGTTGTTGTTATCTGCTTAATCTTGCTCCTTGTGTTCGGATCAAAATATATGGTTGGTTCCTTTTCGAATATGATTCGTTTGGAGCACTTTGAACTTTATTTATCTGTAGAAAAGACTTATTCAATATGGACATTATTGTTTTACATATTGATGATTCTTGCTTCTCTGCCGTTCATAAAGAACTACTCAAAGAACAGTTTATATCAGAACGAACTCAAATTTGAATTTCCATGTTTGTTTATAGCCTGCTCTTTACAATATTTAGCCTCATTATCACCTTCATTGTTTCGTCTGGCATTATATTATACTCCGTTCTTTTTAATTTATATGCCGAATGTGCTGGCTGTTCGCTCCGATGTTACTCGCAAGGTCGTAAAATTAGTATTGATATTTGCAGTAATATTGTTTTTCGCATATACTAATAGAAATTTTGTGTATTCGTTAGCATAAATATTCATCAAGTCATTTACACCAATGTATTAAGAGTTGTATGACAAAAAAAAGAGTGCTGATAACCTCAATACCTGTATGGCATAGCAAGTCTGGCTCGAATACGTTTTCGACATTATTTGAAGACTATGGTTCAGAATACATTGCCAACATATACACAAAAGCAACTTTGCCAGATTCAAATGTTGCTGGAAGATATTTTCAAATCAGTGAAGGCCGAGTCTTGAGAAGCGTATTGTTCAGATCGACAAAGACTGGATTTGAGGTGAAGGCGACGGCCACATCACAGGAAAGTGCTGAAGTAAAACGGGAAAATCGTCTATATGCAGTCTTTTCTAATATTCGATTTGAAATTTTCTTATGGATTCGTGAATTCTTATGGAAAATAGGAGTGTGGAGGACAAAAGAACTAGATGATTTCATAACAGACTTCAACCCGGATGTTCTCCTGTTTCCGATTGAGAGTTATTTTTATTTGAATCGCCTTAATAAATATATTATTGAAAATCATAAACCTAAGAAGATTATAGGTTATCTGTGGGATGATAATTTTACGTACAAGCAGAAACCATATAATCTGGCACATAAAATAACTCGTTTCTTTCTGAGAAAGAGGGTATCACAGCTAGTTGCAAAGTGTGATACTGTGTTGGCAATTTCTCCCAAGATGAAGTTTGAGTGTGATAGAGAGTTTGGAATTGATTCTATCGTATTAAGCAAGCCTATGATGAGCGTGTCCTGTAGTGAGTATCATAGAAAGAAAGGTCCTATCCGTTTGTTATACACTGGTTCTCTAGTTATTGGTAGAGATAAGAGCCTGCTTATGCTTGCTAGAGCAATTAATCGCATAAATACAGCTGGTGACTATATGATGTTAAGCATATATAGCAATACTCATATATCAGAAAAAATATATCAGCAAATATCACAGTGCAGGTTATGCTCGATTTCTCCAGCAATTCCACATAGCCAGGTTTTTGAAGAACAGGAACGGTCAGATATCTTAATAATTGCAGAAAGTTTGGATAGCAGACAGAATGTAGCTAGACTATCTTTTTCTACAAAGATTACAGATTGCTTAAGTGCTAATAGATGTATACTTGCAATAGGAAAACAGGATTCTGCATCTATCGAATATTTGGCTGACAACAATGCCGCTATAGTTTGTTCAACAGAGGATGAGATTTTTAACGCTTTGAACTCCATTATTCTTGATGAAAGTCAACTGGCAGAGTATGCTGAACGTTCATATTTATGTGGACTGAAAAATCATAATCCTTTGATCATAAAAAAGTCACTGCAAAGGGAGCTAGATAAATGAAAAAAATCTGTGTAATAACGACGATAGAGACGACGATGGAGACGTTTGTCATTCCTGCGATGCGAGAGTTTGTAAAGCAGGGGCATGAGGTAACTCTTATATGTTCGATGTCAGAAGAGTTTAAAAGGAAGTATTATGGTGAATTTAATCTGATACAAGTCAACATGGTCAGGGGAATCTCGCTCAAGGAGATGCTGACAAAGCCTTTTGAGTTCTATAAAATATTCAAGAAGGAGAAGTTTGATTACGTACAGTATGCCACCACAAATGCGTCTTTTTATGCTGGATTGCCAGCGATGGTCTGTGGAATAAGGACTCGTGTCTATTGCTCTTGGGGGCTTTTGTACGTAGGGTATAAAGGACTAAAAAGGACAATTCTTAAAGCTGTAGAAAAATTTCTGTGCTGGACGGCAACTCATATAACTGTTGCAAGTCATAAAAACAAGGATTATGCAGTCTCAGATGGCTTGTTCCCTGCAGCCAAGGCTTCTGTCATAGGAGATGGTGGTACAGTTGGCGTGGATATGAATGAATTTTCATATTCAAAGAGAGGGGAGTACAAGGATGCGGTCTTGAAAGAGTATCCGGTATTGAAAGGCAAGACTGTTTTCGGATATGTGGGCAGAATAGAAAGGGACAAAGGCGTTCAGGAACTCTTGGCTGGATTTCTGAGTCTGCGTAACCCTGAGTACGCACTTTTATTAATCGGCCCTTTCGATGAGTTGCGTTGCAGTCTCGATCCAGAACTTATCCAAAGAGCCAAGGCGTGTGAAAACGTTATTTTTCACGGATTTTCCAGGGAAGTTCCGAAGTATATGTCTGCAATGGATATTCTTGTGCATCCAACCTACAGGGAAGGGTTCAGTATGGTGCTTCAGCAGGCAATGGCAATGGGATGTGCTATTGTTACAACTGACATTCCAGGACCGTCAGAAGTGATTGTCGATGGAGAATCTGGAGTCCTGGTACCTCCATATTCGGCAGAAAAGCTTGCTTCTGCAATGGAAGATCTCGCCAAAAATGATGAGAAAAGAGAATTCCTTGCTCAAAATGCCCTCGAGAGAGTAAGAACTCTATTTAATCGAGAGAGAATGGTCAGATTGACCTATGAAAACAGAATTAAATTAATGACAAAGCAGAATGTATAGATTCATAAAACGCTTTTTCGATCTGACATTATCGATTTTGCTATTTATTGTGATACTTCCGTTCTTTATTGCCCTGATCATTCTGGTGCGAATAAAGCATGGCGCACCAGTGTTTTTCCAGCAAAAACGTTCGACTCTGGGTGGCCAATCTTTTGGATTGCTCAAATTTCGAACTATGACCAACGACACAGACGAAAACGGCAATTTGCTGCCCGACGATAAGAGAGTAACAAAGTTAGGCGTTTGGCTCAGAAAAACTTCTCTGGATGAACTACCGGAGCTTCTGAATATAATTAAAGGTGATATGTCGGTTGTCGGTCCCAGACCATTGCCCATCGAATATGATACATTCTATTCTGAAAATGAACAGGATAGATTTAATGTGAGAGGTGGACTTCTTCCTCCTGAGGCTCTCATTGAAAATCCGACTCCTACGTGGGACGAGCAGCTAGCCCTTGAGGCAGAGTACGGAAGAAAGTGTTCATTCCGTCTCGATTGCCAGATATTCTTTAAGGTCTTTCTCTTGCTCTTTAAACGTGATAAAGGTGATTATGGAACCTATGTCCGTGACACCTTGATAAATGAAAGAAAATCAAAATAATGAACGTCTCAATCCATCAGCCAGATTATATTCCTTGGCTGGGTCTTTTCTATAAGATGTATCTCTCAGATGTATTCATTCATCTGGATGATGCTCAGTATTCGACTACGGCAGCCCATAACTTTAATGTTGTCAAAACTTCAAAAGGCTCGCATAGATTGAAGTTCCCGGTGGAGCAGCATTTGGGCGATCCAATAAACGCAGTAAGACCAAAATATGAATTGGGATGGAATGTCAAGCATGTAAATCTCCTGAAGGAGAATTATGGAGGAGCTCGACACTTCTCAGACGTCTTTCCGGCAATTGAAGAAATTTATATGACAGAGTTTCCTGATGTTGCCACATTAAATATTGAACTTAACGGGCATATAGCCTCACAGTTTGGTATCAGGCCAAGATGCATCCGCTCTTCCGAAATGAATATACAATCCTCTCGTGAACAACGTGTCATAGAATTGGCCTTAGCTGCAGGAGGCACAAAATATATATCAGGCAACGGTGCAAGGGCCTACCAGGTGGAAGAACATTTCACCAATCAGGGTTTGGAACTGGAATACCTTGACTATAAGCCGATTGAATATCCTCAGCTTTGGGGCGAATTCCTTCCATGCATGTCAGCCCTTGATTATATCTTCAATTGCGGATATGACTGGGATAATGTAATCAGAAAAGTAGCAGAGAAAAATGGCAATAGGTAGCTTTCTAGAACTTGATTTGCACTTCGAGAATCATCTTTATTCAGGAGACAACGTCGCTATGCTCAATTCCGCAAGAGCGGGAATATGGCATGCTTGTAGAGTTTACGGAGTAAAAAAGGTCCATATTCCATATTACGAGTGTTATACTGTTGCTGATTTCCTGCGATCAAAAGGAGTTGAAATATTTTACTATCATATAGATAATAACTTCAATCCTCAGACTTTTGCCCAGGAACCGGACTCGGCTGTTGTCCTTGTCAACTATTTCGGCTTAAGGTCAGACAGTGAAATGGCTCAATCAGCATCGGCATATAGTAATGTCATAATAGACAATGCACAGGCATTTTTTGCGAAACCTTTAGATTGCGCCCTTAATATCTATTCACCTCGAAAATTTGTAGGCGTTCCGGATGGATGTTACGTGGTCGGAGACAATGCTCGCAAGTATATAGAAGAGTATGCTGAAGACCATTCATCAGACACGGCGTCCTTCCTTTTCAAAAGAATTGAGTATGGGTGTGAGAACTCCTACAAGGACCGTATGGAAAACGAACAGAGAATAGATGGCTCGGATATTTGCCGGATGTCTGCACTATCCAAGGCCATTCTCGGTAACGCTCCCTATGCTTATATCGCAAGCAGAAGGAAGGATAATTTCGACTATGCAAAGGAGAAGTTCAGGTCTATCAATCTGATCTCCGAGTTCCTGGATACCGCAGACAAGGAAAGCGTCCCTTTTGTCTATCCTCTGGTAGTCAAAGATCCTGCTTTGGTGGACAAACTTTCCCAAAAGAAAATATTCACCGGAAGATGGTGGAAATATCTTCTCGATATAGTTCCGGAATCTTCATTTGAGCACCTCTTGAGCTCATACATGGTTCCTATTCCTATCGATCAAAGATATGGATGCGAGGAGATAGATTATATTTATGATGTGCTAATTAATGTCCTTGAGACAAACAAATAACAGAACCTATGAATAACATACTAATAATCGCCCCTCATGCGGATGACGAGGTCCTGGGATGTGGAGCTACAATGGCCAAGGAGGCTGCGAAAGGCAATAATGTGTATGTGCTGATCTGCACAAATGCACATGTCGGGGCGCCTGAAATCTTCAGCGAAGAGCTGATTGCCCAGATCAGGTCTGAAGCAAAGGCTGCCCATGAGTTGCTAGGAGTGAAGGAAACCATATTCTTGGAATTCCCGGCACCAGCTCTGGACCAATATCCCGGTTATGTCATGTCGGGTCAGATCGCATCTGTAGTCAGAAACTACGACATCGACACAGTTTACATACCTCACAAAGGAGACTGTCATAAGGATCACGAGGTGATTCATAGCTGTGCTATGGTCGCATGCCGTCCTTTGGCTGGAAGTAAGGTGAAGAGAGTCTATTCTTATGAGACAATGTCTGAGACCGAGTGGGGAGAGCCTTCTGCTTCAGAGGCATTCGTGCCGAACAGATTCGTGACATTCTCGGAGGAGGAATTTGCGCTCAAGCTGCAGGCTATGTCTGTATTCCGCTCGCAGCTTCAGGAATTCCCGTCACCAAGGTCTTTGGAGTCGCTGGAAGCACTTGCAAAGTACAGGGGAACAATAGTTTCATCCCTGAGAGCCGAGGCGTTCATGGTAATGAGAGAAATTGATTAAGAACCACAGAATGAATACATTAAAATTGATGATATTGGCTGACACTCCTGAGGCTGCTATTGTGGCACAGGAAGCTGGAGTCGACCGTATATTCTATGATCTGGAATACGTCGGCAAGGCTGACCGTCAGCACGGACGTAACACCGTAATTTCGAATAACGACATTGAAGACCTCCCTCCAATCAGGAAGGTGGTTACTACATCAGAACTTCTTGTCCGCACCAATCCTATCCATCCATACACTCAGATGGAGGTCGAAAAGGCCATAGAGTATGGAGCAGACATTCTTATGCTTCCTATGGTGATGGACCACAATGACGTGGAGACGTATGTCAAGCTGGTTGACGGCAGGGCAAAAGTCTGCATCATGATTGAGACAGCAGCTGCGATGACCCGCCTGGACAAGATTCTTGCTGTTCCTGGAGTCAATGAAATCTTTATTGGTCTGAATGACCTTCACATCACCATGGGACTAACCTTTATGTTTGAGCTTCTGAGCGGCGGTCTTGTGGAATTCATTGCCACAAAGTGCAAGAAGGCTGGCATCCCGTTCGGTTTCGGTGGAATAGCCCGCATCGGTGAAGGGCTTCTCCCATCTGACTTCATTCTCGGAGAACATGTAAGACTTGGGTCTACATCAGTAATTCTGTCCCGTACATTCAAAGGCATACAGGGTGTAGATGCAAACGCTCGTCCGGTGGACCTTGCCGAAGAGGTCGGAAAGGTGCGCGACAGAATGCATCAGATCGAATCATGGTCCCAGGATGATCACGCAACCAACAGAAAAAAGATAGCCTCATCGGTTGAGGTGGTAATGAATAAAATACTCGGAAAATAATGATTTTATATGGAGCAAGCGGTCACGGAAAAGTGATCATCGAGATACTGGAAGCCAATGGCGTCAAGGTGGATTATGTTGTCGATGACAACCCTGATATCAATGAGCTTCTAGGTTATGAAGTGCGCAGAAATACAGGCAAGTACGACGATGCTATTATCTCCATCGGATCGTCCCAGATAAGGAAGAAACTGGTAGAAACGCTTGAGGTAAAGAATTACCATGTAGCAATTCATCCATCAGCCCTCGTCTCGCCCCGTGCGAAAATAGGTGAAGGAACTGTTGTTATGCATGGTGCCATTGTGCAGACCTGCGTTGAGGTGGGAAAGCACTGCATCATCAACACAGGTGCATCTGTCGATCACGACTGCAAACTTGCGGATTATGTTCACATTGCCCCTCAGGCGACACTCTCCGGAGCGGTCGAAGTAGGAGAGGGAACATGGATCGGTGCTGGTGCTGTAATCAAACAGTGCATCAAGATTGGTGCAAACTGCATGATTGGCGCTGGCGCTGTGGTTGTAAAGGATGTTCCTGACGGGATGACCGTTGTAGGTGTGCCTGTCGGAAAACGGTTCAGCTCAATGTATTAGACTATGAATTCAAGCGAAAAACTATTTTTTGAGATTCTTCAGGCTGGACTCTGGGGCAAAGAAATTCAAGCTGTCCCAGCCAAGGCTGAGCTAGTATCAGTAGTTAAGATGTCGATGGCTCAAGCCGTGCTTGGTATAGTGGGCGACGTCATCATATCTGAACCTGCACTGTCAAACGTCCTGCAAGAACAGGAATCGAGCAGTATCAGAAAGTTCGTGATGGCCAACATGTCTACATCGAGGACATGGAACATCATGATTCAGAAACTTGTCTCTGCAATGCGTCAGCATGGTGTAGAACCTGTTCTGCTGAAAGGACAGGGTATTGCTCAGTACTACCCGAACCCGAATTTAAGACAATGTGGAGACATCGATATATATGTCGGCACTGAACAGTACGAAACAGCATGTTCTGTGCTGATGAAGATGATATCAGACTCCGATAAGCACACCATCAAGGACATCCCTAAGCATTTTCACGCTTATCTTGGAAAGGTGCCTGTGGAAGTCCATAAATACACGGATGTGTATTATCCGAAATGTTATGATAAGAAATATCAGCGCATCTCAGACGAAGGAATGGCAATGCCTGCAGTAACTATTGATTTTGCTGGCTTTCCTGTGCAGACTCCGTCTGTGGATTTCAACGTCTTCTACATCTTCAACCACTTGTGGCACCACTTCATCGCCGATGGTGTGGGACTGAGGCAGATCTGTGATCTTGCAATGCTTCTGCATGCAACCCATGATCAGATTAATAAGGACTACCTGAAGAAGTCTCTTGAAAAGTTGGGACTTATGAAACAGTGGAAGGTTTTCGGCCACATCGCAGTAAATAAACTCGGACTTCCTGAAGAGGAATATCCTTTCTACGACAGAAGACATCTGAAACTTGCTGAAAAAGTCTTTAGACTTGTGATGCTAGAAGGCAATTTCGGTCACGAGAACCTGAAGAACCACAAACGTCCGAAAGGTTACATACGAGGAAAAATTTATGCATTGGCCTCAAGGGCTAAACGCAATATGCGAGTCCTCTTCCTCTTTCCGACAGATTCATTCAGACATATGTACAAGATCATATCTGTCGGTATCGAAGCCGTCCTGACTGATGTGTTCAGAAGAAAACGATAACATTGTAAGTTTAATTAATGTGTATGTCAGATAAAAACTTGTTGCTGGATAGTGCAGGAGGGGTTGAAAATGGCCTGTCGTGGTATGCACTCAGGGTGTCGTATTCCCGTGAGTTGAAGATCCAGTCTCAGCTCCAGGCAGCCGGTGTGCGCACCTTTGTACCGATGATCTGGAGGAGGGGACAGGACAAGGTCAAGAAACTGGTGCCGGCTGTGAGCAACCTCTGCTTTGTGTATTGGACCAGATCGGAAATCGAGGACTACATCAGAAGCTTCGGCGAGAAGAGCCCTGTTCACTTCTACTGGGACAGGACCACATCATCTCCTCTTGTCGTGCAGGACAAGGCAATGGAGGACTTCATAAAAGTCTCTGCGTCGATGGACGAAGACCTCATCTATCTTACAGAAATCACTGAAAAACTTCGCGAAGGACAGACCGTACGAGTGAAGGAAGGCCCGTTCAAGGGCGTCGAGGGCAAGGTTGTGCGCATCAAGAAGTCGCGCCGCATCCTTGTCGAACTTCCAGGGATGCTCGCAGTCGCAACCACCTTCGTCACCCCATCATCTTTGGAAATAATTTAACGATATAACTATGAAGCAAATAATGACCCTGCTCAAGGGCTACATGACAAAGTATCTAAGCACGAGGATCGTCTTCCTGGTGGATATGATAATGTCGATGCTGGCATCTGTAGGAACGATTCTGTTGATAAAAATGTTCAACATGAATGACTTCCTATTTAATGATCAGTCGATCGTGTGGCTTGGTGCTGCCTTTGTCTTTTCGTTCACTTTCATTTGGCTGTTGCGCACCTACCGCATCATCATCCGCCACTCTACGCTCAAGGAACTCGGCCGCTTCATCCTCGTGGCCTTCTGCAAGGAACTGATGGCAGGAGCTGTCTACGGGCTTATCTTCAGCTACAATCTGCAGGTGCTCATGCTGATGATTGTGGATTTCTTCCTGACATTCGCGCTTTTCTTCATCGTCCGTATAGCCATGACACTGGTCTATGACGCCATCAAGGGAAGGCTCGACATAGAGAATCAGTGCAAGAACGTGTTGATCTATGGAGTAAGTGAAAAATCTGTCTCCCTCATCAGCCGCCTTGCGCACTCTCAGCACTACAAGATTGTGGGCTTTGTGCAGTTCGGCAGGAGCAGCGTCAGTCACATAATCTCTGAAATCAAGGTTTATTATGTGAGTACGGAGGACGCTTTCAAAGGAATTGTGTCAGACCTCAGAGCCGACGCCCTTCTTTTCTCTACGGATGAAGACGTACATGCTGAGTCAGAGAGACTTATCCGCTACGCCATCGACTGCGGCATCAAGACTTTGATCGCTCCGGCAATCGACGAAATGGTCGATGGAAAACCAAATCACAGCATCCGTAACATCCAGATCGAGGACCTTCTGATGCGTCCTGAGATCCAGATCTCAATGGACGAGATCATCGAGAACTTCCAGGGCAAGACTGTGATGGTCACAGGAGCAGCCGGATCCATCGGCTCCGAACTCTGCCGCCAGCTTGCCACCTTCGCCATCAAGGAACTCATCTTGTTTGACAACGCAGAGACACCGATGCACAATCTCCGTCTGGAGTTTGATGAGAAGTTCCCGGGTGTGAAATATACTCCGATCATCGGTGATGTACGTCAGGTTGCGCGTCTGGACTATGCCTTCCGCAAGCATCGCCCTCAGGTGGTCTTCCACGCAGCTGCCTACAAGCACGTGCCTCTTATGGAGGAGAACCCTTGCGAGGCGGTGCTGGTCAATGTAGCAGGCTCACGCAACGTAGCAGATAAATGTATCGAGTACGACGTGGAGAAGATGGTCATGGTCTCGACAGACAAGGCCGTCAACCCGACAAACATCATGGGCTGCACCAAGCGACTTGCTGAGATCTACGTCCAGTCAATGGGACTCGCGATGGAGCAGGGAAAGAAGGAAGGAAAGACACGCTTTGTCACCACTCGCTTCGGTAACGTCCTCGGCTCCAACGGCTCCGTTATCCTACGCTTCCGCGAGCAGATCGCCAAGGGTGGTCCTGTGACAGTGACACACCCTGAGATCACACGCTTCTTCATGACCATTCCTGAGGCCTGTCGCCTTGTGATGGAAGCTGCGACAATGTCCACAGGCAACCAGATCTTCGTCTTCGACATGGGCGAATCAGTCAAGATCGACGACCTTGCCCGCCGCATGATCCGCCTTGCCGGTTTCACGCCAGACGTAGACATAAAGGTCGAGTACAGCGGCCTCCGTCCAGGCGAAAAGCTCTACGAAGAGGTCCTCTCCAACCACGAGAACACCCTCCCGACCGACCACAGCCGCATCCGCATCGCCAAAGTCCGCGAATATGACTACGCCGATGCCCTCGCCGCTGTCGACTCCCTCGAGTGCCTCTCCCGCAAGGTCGAAATCAACGATATGGTCCGCCTCATGAAGGACATCGTCCCCGAGTTCATCAGCAAAAACTCTCAGTTTGAGAAGTTTGATAAGTAAATATTAATTTTATGGCATACAAGCATTTAATGTTTCCAGAGAATTCATTATTCCTCGTAACAGGAGGTGCTGGATTTATCGGTTCAAATCTATGCGAAGCTATTTTGAACCTTGGTTACAAAGTACGTTGTTTGGATGATTTGTCTACAGGGAAGCAGTCAAATGTTGATCTATTTATAGATAACCCGAATTACGAATTTATGAAGGGTGATATCAAAGATCTAGATACATGTCTTAAGGCATGCGAAGGAGTAGATTATGTCCTTAATCAGGCTGCATGGGGAAGTGTTCCTCGTTCACTTGAAATGCCTTTGTTCTATTCTTTGAATAACATTCAGGGCACTCTCAATATGCTTGAAGCAGCTCGTCAGAAGGGGGTCAAGAAGTTTGTATATGCTTCTA
>JAEIGA010009285.1_pt1 | contig 14879 bp, 11 predicted proteins | sample 9270691 | NCBI WGS metagenome assembly JAEIGA01 (sample SAMN17057246, study PRJNA624740) | gut metagenome | biome: biome; isolation source: fecal sample | host: Bos grunniens | place: China: Xizang | collected 2019
GAAACGACTCACCAAGCAAAGCAGCATAACGCCTTGAGTAAGCTTATCGGCAATAGGGTCCAGAGCTTTACCAATTTCACTTATCATATTGTATCTTCTGGCAATATAGCCATCTGCAGTATCGGTTAAACCGGACACAAAAACTACGATTGCAGTTAATATGCTGTTTTTAAGTACTAAATAGCAATAAACAATCAACGGTATAAGCAGCAACCGCACGATTGACAGCAAATTGGGAATTGTAATTATTCTTTTAGTGCAGTCGGTTTTATTTACTGCTTTCATCTGCGACGACGCCTTGGTCTGCATTTTCATTATCTCCTTTAGCACTCTTCTTTAAATAAGCTTCACCCTTATTTATATCATTACGGATAATTCTATACAGCGCAGCAGCTAAAGGCACACCCAAAAGCATACCACCGACGCCTAAAACACCGCCGCCTACAGTAACTGCCGCCAAAACCCAAATCGCAGGAAGTCCTATCGAAGTTCCGACAACCTTAGGATAAATTATATTTCCTTCAAGTTGCTGAAGTATAATGATAAATATGATAAAAATCAATGCCTTAACCGGTGAAACCATCAGTATCAGAAATGCACCGACACCGGCACCGATATAAGCACCGGCAATAGGCACCAAGGCAGTTAAGGCTATCAAGGCACCAATCATGGGTGCATACGGCAAACGGAGTGCCAACATACCGAGTGTACAAAATACACCCAATATTACTGCCTCAACGCACTGACCGACAATATATTTATGGAAGCAATCATCTAAAATAGTAATAACCGACTTGGTTCTTTTGTACCATTTATCGGTAATATAGTGCTTCATAGCACGGTCAAGCTGATTGCCGAGTTTATCCTTACCGATTAGAACGTAAACCGAGAAAATAATACTCAAAACGGCAGTAACAACACCCGAGAAAACCGATGAAATTGTAACAAACACGACCTCAACAACATCACCAATACCGCTGGTAAGCATCGAAATACCCTTTGAAATCCAAGACTTCCAGTCAATTGTTTTGATATATTCCAAAGCTTTATCTGTTAAAATATGATAGTGTTCAAGGAAGGTTACAACCTTAGTCATAGCCACCGGGATATAATTTATTATAAGCTTAATACATTCAATAAACTGAGGTAAAACAAGACCTATTACCAAAGCAACAATGGCAAGCAATGTGACGATTGCCAAGCTAAGGCAAACCGGACGGCGGCTTTTAATTACTACCTTTTTTGCCGATTTCGGAAACCAAATTCTCTCATAAAAGGACATCAAGATATTTAAAGGATAAGCAATTACACAACCCACCAAAATAGGTGTAGCCGCACTTAATAAGCCAAACAGCACCTTAGCCGCTATCGGCCAATAAATAATGCTAAGATATAAAATAAATGCACTGATTCCTACCATAGCACAAGAACGCCAGCCGGGCTTAACTCCACGCCATTTTCTTTTAAATTTTTCGCTTATATTATCACGCTTCATTACTGTCCGCCCTTCTTCAAAAAGACAATTTCTGTAAATTTTATTTTAGCACACTAAATTAAAAGGTGCAAGTCGTTTAAAAGAAATTTATTAAATTATAAACATATATTCAAGCTTTCTAGGAATTTTCGCAAAATATTACTTGAAATTTCCGAAAAAACGGTTTTACAACTAACAACATCCCCGCAAACCGATACAATATAACCGTCAAAATCAAAGGTCTCAATATCAGTACGTCCTATCGTCTCAACCTCACTTAAATTTTTACGGATGCCCACACCGTCACGCTTTAAAAATGCCTCTTTTTTAGTCCAGATTTCAAAAAAACGAGAAATTTTTCCGGACTCCTTTTGATTAACGTATTCCTGCTCAAAAATCGAAAAATACCGTTTGATAAGCTTAAGATTTACCTCTTTTACATACTCACAATCAATTCCAACCTCACTGTCCGACACCGCTACAGCAACCAAACCGTCGGTGTGTGAAACATTAAAAAATATTTTATTTCCAACCAAGTATGGCTTTCCGGTATCATCAGCTTTAATAGTAATTTCATTGTTTTTAAAGCCAAATTCGGTGCAAAGAACGGCCCTTAACAGCAACTCGCCAAACAATGCCTGCAGCTGCTTTTCACGTTGTCTTAAGCTTTTAATTTTACTTACTCTATTTTCACTCACAACGCTAAGCATTTTATTGTAATCTTCGAAATCAGGCTCAGTCACCTTTAGTAAATAAACTTCGGTCATTCCTCTCACCTCTTTTACAAATTATTTGAAACCTATTAAATAACCTTATAGCCCTCTGCTGTAACGGCTGATTTTAAAGTCTCATCCGAAACCTCTTTGTTTAAAACAACAACGGCCGTTCCTTTTTCGTGACTTACCGAAGCAGATACAACACCGTCCAACGACTCCAGAGCCTTCTTTACGTGAGCCTCACAATGCATACACATCATACCTTCAATTTTCAAAACCTTTTCCATATTGAATGTCTCCTTTTTATCAACAGCTTCTTTTTTATTATTCTTTTTATCATATATATCAACAAATTTGAGTCTTAACGCATTAGTAACGACGCAAAAGCTTGACAGACTCATAGCAAGAGCACCGAACATAGGATTCAGCTTCCAGCCTAAATTTAAAATAAATACTCCTGCCGCGAGCGGTATGCCCAAGGTATTATAAGCAAAAGCCCAAAACAGATTTTCACGTATATTTTTAAGCGTTTTGCGACCAAGCCTGATAGCTGCTGCAACATCGGTTAAATTACTTTTCATCAAAACCGCATCAGCTGAATCTACCGCAATATCGGTACCCTTGCCTACAGCTAACCCTAAATCTGCAACCGTCAAAGCCGGAGCATCATTAATACCGTCGCCGACCATTGCAACCCTTCCGCTACGCTTAAGCTTTAAAATCTCATCCTTTTTCTCAATCGGCAAAACACCGGCAACAACATTTTCAATTCCCGCCTGTTTGGCAATTGCCCTTGCAGTGCTTTCATTGTCACCCGTAAGCATAACAACCTTAATTTTCATAGACTTCAGCTCTTGTATGGTTTTTGCCGCATCAGGTCTTATCGCATCTGCAACCGATATCACACCGATTATACTATCCTTAAAGCCGAAAATCAACGGGGTCTCACCTTTTTCAGAAAGCTCGGCTACTTTTATTTCAACCTGATTTGGAACAGAAAGTCTGCCTTTAACGAATTTAAGACTGCCGCCGATTAAAACTTCTTTGTTATATTCTGCATATACTCCGTTACCGTGAAATGCCTCAAAATTATCAACCTCACCAATTCGAAGCCCTGAATCTTCAGCTTTTCTTACTACGGCCGCCGCTAAAGGATGCTGGGATTTCTGCTCTAATGCCGCAGCAAGACTTAAAAGCTCATTTTCCGATACACCGTACGGATAAATTCCCATTACACTGTGCTGACCCGTTGTAACGGTACCTGTTTTATCAAGCACTACGGTGTCAATTCGACCTGCCATTTCCAGTGCAGCTGCAGTTTTAAAAAGTATACCGTTTTCGGCACCCTTTCCGCTACCAACCATTATAGCAACCGGAGTTGCCAAGCCTAAAGCACAAGGGCAGGAAATTACAAGTACCGAAACTGCACGTTCAATTGCAAATCCGGCACTATACCCGCCAATAAGCCAGCCTATTAATGTGATTGCCGACAAAATAATTACAGTCGGGACAAACACACCTGAAACTCTGTCGGCAACCTTAGCAATCGGGGCCTTAGAGGTTGACGCCTCCTTGACTGTTTTAATTATACCTGCAAAAACTGTATCCTTGCCTACACGCAAGGCCTCGCATCTTAAATAGCCTGAAACATTTACAGTACCTGCCGACACAAAATCACCGACCGTCTTTTCAATCGGTACACTTTCACCGGTAAGTGCCGACTCGTTAACAGAGCTAAAGCCCTCGGTAACGGTACCGTCAACCGGAATCCTGTCACCCGGCTTTACCGCAAATATATCACCCGACTTAACATCTTCAACAGATACTGTTTTTTCCTGACCCTTAACTATAAGCCGCGCAGTTTCGGGAGTTAAGTTAAGCAATCCCTTTAACACATCGGTCGTTCTGCCCTTAGCTTTTGCTTCAAGCAACTTACCGACCGTAATTAATGTTAAAATCATTGCCGACGACTCAAAATACAGTTCATGCAACAAATGAGCAGCATGGTTAATGTCCCCGTTAAGGACGGACGAGTTCATACTGAACATAATAAATATACTGTAGCCGAAGGCCGCAGATGCGCCTAATGCAACGAGTGTATCCATATTTGGTGCACGGTGTAAAACACCCTTTAAACCGCTTATAAAGAACTTACGATTTAAAACGATAACAGGTAATGTAAGTAAGAGTTCAATCAAAGCAACGCTCAAAGGATTTTTTTCGAGACTTAACGGCAACGGGAAATTCCACATTACATAACCCATCGACACATACAATAATATAACTAAAAATCCCACCGAAAATATTAGTCTTTTCTTCAAAATCGGCGTTTCAGTATCCTTCAACGAATCAGCCTTTTCATTGTTAACAAAGTTCTCTTCGGCAAACGCTTCATATCCTGCTTTTTCAACAGCTTTTATGATATCGGACTTGCTTCCGCCCTCTACCGCCATCGAATTAGTTAAAAGGCTGACCGAACAGGACGTAACACCATTAACCGAGCTCACTGCCTTTTCAACACGTGTGCTACATGCGGCACAGCTCATACCTTTGACTTTAAAATTCATACTTTTTTCCCCTACTTCATCAACCTTTGTAAAAGTGTCACAAGCTCATCGACCGTTTCATTTTTACCAAGTCGAATATCCTCGGCAACACATGATTTTATATGAGAACCCAATAACTCCTTATTGAAAGCATTCAGTGCGGCATTTACAGCCAAAACCTGTGTGATAATATCGGTACAATAGGAATTATCTTCTACCATTCTTTTTATTCCCCTTACCTGACCTGCTATGCGGTTAAGCCGATTAATAAGCAACTTTTGTTCATTTTCATTTCTTTGCTTTATCCTTTTGCAATCACAAATTTCAGACATAATATACCCACCTTCCATATACCCTTATGGGGTATATTTATTATAAATATTTTCGCTCAAATTTGTCAAGTGATTTGATCAATATTTCATTTGAAATATTTTAACAAATACTCTTGCATTTTTAGAATAAATATGGTAAAATGATGATGCAAGGTTATGTGCACTTGGTATTTACCGACAGTTTTAAACAGCTTATAAAACATGTAGCCGATTACCGGTTTTAAAGCATTAACATCTGTCACAAATACCAAAACAAAATTTTAAATGGAGGTAATTTAAAAAATGACATTTAAGAAAATTTTATGTCTGGTTTTCGCTCTCGCACTTATGGTTTCTGTTATGAGTGCTTGCGGCGGCAACGACAGCAAAAAACCGGCAACAAATTCAGCTGACGGTTCCAGTGAACAAGGTTCGGTAAGCTACATTACACCGTCGGTTGACCCGGACTCAATTTACGCTGACCCCAACTGGTCTCCCTACGCTAATATGCCTGCATCCTCTAAGGGCGCCACTGTACGTTTTGCACATTGGTCGGCAACCTTAGGTTCGGGTGAAAATGGTGACATAAGTAAACAGCTGTACAATGATATCGGCATCAATGTAGAAATGTATTTGGTTAAGAATGACGGTTATGTTAATGAAGTAATGACCAAAATGGCTTCCGGCGATATTCCCGACGTATTCGTTACTAACGAATACAACTGTGCATTCCCTATCACTCTTCAGATTGCTGCTCCCGTTAACAAGGTCTCCTCTGTTGACCTTAATGATCCCATCTGGGACCAGACCTTACTTAAGGGTGCTACTATCGACGGTAACGTTTACTATCTGAATACAATTGGTTACCCCGGAGCTAACGGCAATATGGTTTTCTTCAACAAGCGTCTTTTTGAAGAAAATAGCATTAAGTCGCCTACAGATTATTATGCTGAAGGAACCTGGTCTTGGGATAATTTCTTGAAATGTGCAAAAGAAATTAAGATGCTTGGTTCTGACTACCGCGGCGCTTACGTCAACATGGAAATTCTTGCAGGCTCTGTAGGTACTTCTATTACAAAGTATGATTTCAATACTCATCAATTTAAGAGCGGTCTTGATGACCCCGATCTCTTAAAGGCATATCAGTGGTTTGCTGATGCTAGAGCACAGGGTCTCCTTGATGCTACTTTAACACATTTCACCAGTGGTAAAGCCGGCCTCTACCTACTTGGACCTCACGGCTTACAGAAGGACGGCAAGTGGAAGGAAATGGATCCTAATGATATCGGATTCACCTATCTTCCTTCTTTCGAAGAAGGCAAAATCGGTAGACTCTCTTCTATCTATGGCGCTCTCGGTATAATTGATGGTGCTCCTAATGCAGATGCAGCAGGTTACTTCATCCGTTATTATATGGATCCTAAGAACTGGGATCTCAACAATGCCTTCATCACCGTAGAAGCTGGTAACTTCTTCTACGAAATTACCAAAACACCTGCCGGCGATAAGTATTTCAACTTTGACGATCCGCTTTCATACCTTATGGGTCTGACAGATGCCGATGTAGCATTCTATAACAAACTCAGAAATATCCCCAGTGAAGGTATGAATACTGCTTTGCAAAGCTTAGCAAACGTTGTTGACGAAGCTTGCATTAAGGCTAACGATATTATCAACAATAAGATTGTTCAAAACCGTCAGTAATTTCAAAATATAACCTGTTAGTTTAACGGATTATATGCCGCCCGAGATTAAACTCGGGCGGCTTTTTTATATCTCAGTTTCGATTTATTAAGTAAAAAGTGTAAATCTTAACAAATTTTATAAAATACTCTTGTATTTTTAAAATAAATATGGTAAAATGACGATGCAAGATATATGCACTTGGTATTTACCGACGGTTTTTAAACAGCTTATAAAACATGTAGCCGATTACCGTTTTTAAAGTATTTACATCTGTCACAAATACCAAAACAAAATTTTAAATGGAGGTAATTTAAAAATGACATTTAAGAAAATTTTATGTCTGGTTTTCGCTCTCGCACTTATGGTTTCTGTTATGAGTGCTTGCGGCGGTAGCGAAAGCAAAAAACCGGTAACTAATTCAGCTAACGGTTCCAGTGAAGATGGTACAGTCAGCTTCCTTACTCCGTCAGTTGATCCTGACTCAATTTACGCTGACCCCAACTGGTCTCCGTACACCAGTATGCCTGCATCCTCTAAGGGTGCCACTGTTCGTGTTGCACATTGGACGGACTTGACTCAGTCTGCTTTCTTTAACTCTCCCTTAAAGACCATTTACAATGATATCGGCATCAATGTAGAAATGTATTTGGTTAAGAATGATGGTTATGTTAATGAAATTATGACTAAAATGGCTGCCGGTGATATTCCCGACGTATTCAAAACAAACGAATACAATGCTGCTTTCCCTATTACTCTTCAGATTGCTGCTCCCATCAACAAGGTTTCCTCTATCGACCTTAATGATCCTATCTGGGACCAGACCATGATTAAGAGTTCTACTATCGACGGTAATACTTACTATCTGACTACAGTTGGTTACCCCGGAGGTAACGGTAACTTTGTTTTCTTCAATAAGCGTCTTTTTGAAGAAAACAGCATTAAGTCACCGACAGATTATTATGCTGAAGGAACCTGGTCTTGGGATAATTTCTTGAAATGTGCAAAAGAAATTAAGATGCTTGGTTCTGACTACCGCGGTGCTTACGTTAATATGGAGGTTCTTGCAGGCTCTGTAGGTACTTCTATTACTAAGTATGATTTCAATACTCATCAATTCACGAGTGGTCTTGATGACTCCGAGCTCTTAAAGGCATATCAGTGGTTTGCTGATGCTAGAGCACAGGGTGTCCTTGATGCTACTTTAACACATTTCATCAGTGGTAAAGCCGGCCTCTACGTATATGGACCTCACGGCTTACAGAAGGACGGCAAGTGGAAGGAAATGGATCCTAATGATATCGGATTTACCTATCTTCCTTCTTTCGAAGAAGGCAAAACCGGCATAATGTCATCTGTCTACGGTGCACTCGGTATAATTGATGGTGCTCCTAATGCAGATGCAGCAGGTTACTTCATCCGTTATTATATGGATCCTAAAAACTGGAATCTCAACGATGCTTTCATCACCGTAGAAGCAGGTAACTTCTTCTATGAAATTGCCAAGACACCTGTCGGCGATAAATATTTCAACTTTGACGATGCGCTTACATTCCTTATGGGTCTGACAGATGCCGATGTAGCATTCTATAACAAACTCAGAAAGATCCCTAGTGAAGGTATGAATACTGCTTTGCAAAGCTTAGCAAACATTGTTGATGAAGCTTGCATTAAGGCTAACGATATTATCAACAATAAGATTGTTGAAGACCGTCAGTAATTTCAAAATATAACCTGTTAATTTAACGGATTATATGCCGCCCGAGATAAAACTCGGGCGGCATTTTTATATTTCTGTCCCAATTTATTAAGTAATAAATTGTTAATCTTAAATAGTTTTATAATTTACTCTTGTATCGTTAAAAAAAATATGGTAAAATGGTGGTGCAAGGTTATGTGCAAATGGTATTTACCGACAGTTTTAAACAGCTTATAAAATTTGTAGCCGATTACCTGTTTTAAAGTATTTAAATCTGTCATAAATACCAAAACAAAATTTTATATGGAGGTAATTTAAAAATGACATTTAAGAAAATTATATGTCTAGTTTTTGCTCTCGCACTTATGGTTTCTGTTATGAGTGCTTGCGGCAGTGACAAGAACAAGAATCCTTCAACAAGTTCAACTGCAGACGGTTCCAGTGAAGAAGGCACAGTCAGCTTCCTTACTCCGTCGGTTGACCCGGGATCAATTTACGCCGACCCCAACTGGTCTCCGTACACCAATATGCCTGCATCCTCTAAGGGTGCCACTGTTCGTGTTGCACATTGGACTGATTTAACTCAGTCTGCTTTCTTTAGCTCTCCATTAAAAACTATTTACAATGATATCGGCATCAATGTAGAAATGTATTTGGTTAAGAATGACGGTTATGTTAATGAAATTATGACTAAAATGGCTGCCGGCGATATTCCCGACGTATTCAAAACAAACGAATACAATGCTGCTTTCCCTGTTACTCTTCAGATTGCCGCTCCCGTCAACAAGGTCTCCTCTGTTGACCTTAATGACCCCATTTGGGACCAGACTATGCTTAAAAGTGCTACTATCGACGGTAATACTTACTATCTGACTACCATTGGTTACCCCGGTACTAACGGTAATGTTGTTTTCTTCAATAAACGTCTTTTTGAAGAAAACAGTATTAAGTCGCCGACAGAATATTACGCAGAAGGAACCTGGTCTTGGGATAATTTCTTGAAATGTTCAAAAGAAATTAAGATGCTTGGTTCTAACTACCATGGTGCTTATGTTAATATGGAGGTTCTTGCAGGCTCTGTAGGTGCTTCTATTACTAAGTATGATTTCAATACTCATCAATTCACGAGTGGTCTTGATGACCCCGAGCTCTTAAAGGCATATCAGTGGTTTGCCAATTCAAGAGCACAAGGTCTGCTCGATGCTAATCTATTACATTTCCTCGACGGTAAAGCCGGCCTCTACGTATATGATGGAACTCACGGCTTACAGAAGGACGGAAAGTGGAAGAATATGGATCCTAATGATATCGGATTTACCTATCTTCCTTCTTTCGAAGAAGGCAAAAACGGTGTTTTCTCTTCTATCTACGGTGCACTCGGTATAATTGATGGCGCTCCTAATGCGGATGCAGCAGGTTACTTCATCCGTTATTATATGGATCCTAAGAACTGGGATCTTGAAAACGCATTCATCACCGTAGAATCCGGCAACTTCTTCTTTGAGATTATTAAAACCCCCAGCAGTGATAAATATTTCAACTTTGACGACCCACTTACATTCCTTATTGGTCAAATTGATGCAGATAAAGCCTTCTATGACAAACTCAGAAATATCCCCAGTGAAGGCATGAATACTGCTTTGCAAAGCTTAGCAAACGTTGTAGACGAAGCTTGTTTAAAGGCTAACGATATTATCAACAATAAGATTGTTGAAGACCGTCAGTAACAAAATGTAACCTGTTAGTTTAACAGATTATAAGCCGCCCGAGATAAAACTCGGGCGGCTTTTTATATAAATTAAATCTCCCACTCATTATTTTCACATTTTTTAAAAAAACGTCTGATGGCCTTTTGATAGCCTGGAGTATCAACAATATAACTCATACCATGACCGGCACCCGGTACAATTAACAACTGCTTAGGTGCAACGGTAGCCAAATAATTTTCAAAGGTCATATCAATCGGCACAAAGCGGTCATCAGAGCCATGAACAAAAAGCACAGGTTTTTTATTTACTTTTAAGGCATCAACTGTCGAATAATCATCACCGCTGAAATTTGCTTCACGCTTTAAAATTGCATTTGCTATAGGATAAGTCAGCTTTTCATTCATTTTCAGATTATTATCTAAAATATGCTTCCAAATAGCATGTGGCGAGGTAAATCCACAGTCTGCGATAATACCCTTTACACGCTCCGGCAGTTCGCATCCTGAGGTCATAAGCACTGTAGTAGCTCCCATAGAAACACCAAGCAAATATATCGGCAACCCATCAGTGAAGCGTTCAACTATATACTTAACCCAACGCTCACAGTCTTCCTTTTCCAACACACCGAACCCAATATAGTCACCCTCACTGTCGTTTGTACCACGTTGGTCAGGCATAACCATCAAGCAGCCCTCGTTATGCATAAACTCAACCGAGCAGCCGAAATCGGTCCACCAATTAGACCTCCATCCGTGCATTGCAAGAACGATTCTTTTAGGGTTTTCACATCCGTAAATACTAGCTGATAAATTCAAACCGTCTTTACTTTTGCAGGTTACTCTTTCAACAGATAATTCCCTAGCCCTCTCGCCTGCCGCCGCAAAATCCTTTACCCGAGGGTCATCTAAAAGACCACCTGAAATTTTCGATTGAAATTTACGGGGCAGCTTAAATTTAACACCTTCCCTACGGACTGCAGCCGAAACGAGCAGGCGTCCCGAAAGATACGCAGCACCGATAAAAGCTGCCGCCGAAACACCTGAAGCTATCAGTAAACCTTTAACGCTCTTTTTCATAATTGCCCCCGAAAAACTATCTTAAAAAGCTGATTCCATGCTCAATATTTTCAACTTTAACGGTGCCCTCACTCTCTGCATGCTCACCGTCAAGTGACCAATCAAGCTTACCGTCATATATAACTTCGACCTTAGAGGATTTATAAAACTCAATCTGTCCGTTATTGAAGTTAGAGGTTGTAATAGCAGTAATAATTTTATTAAGCTCAATAATATTACGGGGCCTTTTGACCAAAGCAACCTCAAACATACCGTCACTCATATCAACAAGCTCTTCCTTAAGCTTGACAATACCGGCAACCGAGGTAGAATTTGTTATAGATACAAATATATATTCACCTGAAACCGTTAAATCATCCATTTTGATTGTTGCATCGTAGCTTTTAATCGAAGTTAACTCTTTAACACTGCCTAAAACATATGCGAAATGTCCCAAAGCATTTTTAAAGCCTTGAGATACATTATAAGAGGTCGCAGTAAAAGCACCGAAGCAGGCAACATAAGTAAAGTATCTGTCACCGTTAAAGCTACCGATATCTATCGGATTAACCTGACCTTTAACTATCATTTCTGCCGCCTTTTTCGGCACATTTGAAAGTTTCATACTTACCGCAAAATCATTTGTACTGCCTGCAGGAATATATCCAAGCGGTAGCTTGCTGCCAATCCTCATAAGACCGCAGATGGTTTCGTTTAACGTACCGTCACCGCCAAAGCAAACAACGGTTTCAAACCCATTAACCTCTGCTCTTGCAGTAATTTCAGTAGCGTGTCCTCTCTTCTCTGTGGGCATAACCGTTACCTCAAAGCCGCTTCGCTGAAATTCCAATATAACATCCAAAATTGTGGATTTTGCCTTCATTTTCCCCGAAACCGGATTAACAATAAGTAGCAATTTTTTCACACAAATCACCCCAAAATACTGAAGTTATTTAGCTAAACGACGGTTACTGTAAAGCTTAACAGCCTTATTGACTATAAAACAAGAGACTATACCGATTATAATGCCCAAAATCAATCCGCCTAAAACATCGGTCGGATAATGCACATATAAATATAACCGCGATAACGCAATAATAGACGCCAAAACAACTGCCGGTATACCCAAGCGCTTATCATTTATAAGCAATACCGTTGCCGATTCAAAACTGGCTAATGTATGTCCTGACGGGAACGACATACTGTGTTCGGCATCAATTAACAGTTTTATAGGCTCGTTAAAGGTAAGCTCGTGAAAATCATACGGTCTTATTCTTCCTATAAGAGGCTTAAGTGTAAGATTTCCAATAAACAAGCCTAAAAGCAATGCCAGACCTACCATTGCACCGGTTTTACGGGTTTTCTTAAACACAAGTAAAACAATTGCAACAGCTATCCAAAAAATACCGGCGTCACCAAGCTTAGTAATAATCGGCATAAACCAATCTAAAAAGCCACACCTGAAATTTTCCTGAATAAAGTCCAAAATTTTCAGCTCAAAGGCGTTCATAATCAAGCCTCCTTAAAACTAATTATTAACCATATCGTATATTAAATATTTACCGCCGACGTGCCTGAAATAAACAGTCACATCAACAATTTCAATATGTTCCTTATTTTCGTAGCTTATCAATGTATCCTTTAACGAAACACGGCACGAAAAAACCTCATTAGTATACTTTATAAAATCGCATGCCTTTTCGTCAGAAATGCGGTAAGACTTATGCTTCCAGAGCCAGGATGTCGACACAGTTTCTATATCCCTATACAATTTTGCCGACGAGTCAAGAAACGGTGCAATATTTGTAAATTCACTGTTATTGGAAAGATATTTTGCATATTCAATTATTGCTTTAATAGCATATGATGAATGTTCATTTTGAAGCTCAGCACTGTAAACCTTTGCGACAGTGTAGCATTTCGTATCTTCATCATACTCAGCCAAGTCTTCATTACCTTCAGGTGATATTACAACTGCCAAAGGCTCAAAAAACAGGCTTGAAACAGTATATTTATCATACAAAATGCCCTCTACACCCTTTGGCATATGAGAATACGAAGCATCTTTTATATCAGTTTCGGTAATATACGACGAATCAACCTCAATATCATTAATCTTAAGCTTAAAGCCCTTTTTAACCAATATCTCTGCAGAACGGTTATTTTCAAAGGTAAAGTCAACATCAGCCACTTTATAGCCTTTTAATCCAAAGCCTTCACTCTTATCAACAGAAAGAGTAAATTTTGCAAGCTCGGAATTATTATTAGTTACTGTGTATTCCTCACTGCCGTCAGGATTTGATGCGGTTGCAAAGAAATTCAGCTTAGATAAATCATAATTTTTCTTAAATTCAGTATTAATACTGTCCTTAGTTTCAAATTTCAAAGAACCCGGTGCATACTGCTCAACAAGATAACCGATATTACCAATCTTGAAACTTTTATTAAAGAAACTTTGAGCGACATTATCAGGTCTTGTAGACTCAAACGCATCCAAAAATGACCACAAAACAATAGCTGCTGCAATAAGAAGAACTACAAAAATGGAAACCACCAACAGAAATATTTTTGAAAACAGTGACATATCTTTAATTTTCATAGCTTCACCTTTTTACACAAAAATAAGTTGGAATAGTTCTCGGTGAGAAAAACGCCTTATAGCGGTTGGCAAGGCCTTTTTTCTGATACTCATCTAATGTTGATACATCAATATTATACTTGGTATAGTAGTCCTCATAATACATAACCGTTGAAGAACCGCCGTCTAACATACCTGCAGTAACTGCACCGTAACTAACCATAATATCTATAACATCATTATAATTTGCACCAATACTTGACGGGGAACGTCCGTCAGTTACAAGCAATATGATTGTTCCATCCTCACGCTGACCTATAGCGGTCCTTTGAGCAACACCTGTATTACCCTTTTTATAATAGATATGGACACCTTTTTCATCGGATTTAATAAGAGTATTTCCATACTTAAACGACACACCGTCACGAATACCGAGTGACTCTGCCTTAGCCGTAGTCATACCCTCAGACACAACCAAACGGTCATTTTTATCAATGCCTATAAAAGTTCGTCCTCCGCCCTCATTCCAAACACATTTACCGTTTGAATAGGTCATACCAATTGGAATATTGCCCAAGCCTAGCCCGTTTTCATCATAAAACTCACCGCCGTTAACGGCAACAATTGCATCATATTTCTTAGCAATTTCAAAAACAGTTTTACCCCGTTTTGCGGCATAGGTTTCATCCGAAGCACCAACAAAAAGCCTACTCGGGTCTTTAACAAGCAATATGTAAGCCTTAAAGCCGTTATGAGTTTCGACTATGTACTTCATTCCGTCGATATACTCATCGTCTTCGCCCTCTTTGTTATCGTCACCAAAATAGTTATCCTTATTAATTGTCAGCTGTGAATCCTCGAAGCTTTTATCGACAATCTGCTTAACGGTAGCATCTGACAAAAACAGTCCGGGTACCCACTTTGTGGCGCTTGCCTGCATAGCCGACAAAACAAGTGCATCGCGTAAGGTTTTACTCGGTCCATTCGCAACAATAAAAAGCAAAACATATACCGTAACAACTAAATAAGCAATAGCAGTACCGATACAGGCAAAGGTTCTTAATACTACCCTACCGGCAGTCAAACGTTTTTTACGGGGAATAAGAAC
>JAEIGA010009286.1_pt1 | contig 14878 bp, 6 predicted proteins | sample 9270691 | NCBI WGS metagenome assembly JAEIGA01 (sample SAMN17057246, study PRJNA624740) | gut metagenome | biome: biome; isolation source: fecal sample | host: Bos grunniens | place: China: Xizang | collected 2019
AGCGATCAAAGAATTATCAGTATTAGAATTAAACGATTTAGTAAAAGCATGTGAAGAAGAATTTGGTGTATCTGCAGCAGCAGGTGTTGTAGTTGCAGCAGCAGGTGCTGGAGAAGCAGCAGCAGCTGAAGAAAAAGATGAGTTCAACGTAGAGTTGACAAACGCAGGTGCTTCAAAAGTTAAAGTAATCAAAGTTGTTCGTGAAATCACAGGACTTGGATTAAAAGAAGCTAAAGAAGTTGTAGACGGAGCTCCAAAGGTAATCAAAGAAGGCGTTTCTAAAGCAGAAGCTGAAGAAATCAAAGCTAAATTAGAAGCTGAAGGTGCAGAAGTTACATTAAAATAATTCTGTTACAGGATAAGAATCAAGGCGTTGTACATAAAAGTACAGCGCCTTTTTACATGTAATAACTTTTGAATTGAGTTTGACAAAGAGAGAAGGCTTTAGTAAAATGAGATTCAGCAATAAAGCATGGAGGATAACGTTATGAAGAAAATTTTAACTGGATTGGTCTTACTAATGATGCTTTTTGTGTTGGTTTCTTGTGGCAAAAAAGGGAATGAGCAAGAGAGTGAACATGAGCATACACATGAGCATAATGATGCGGAAGTGACTTTACGTTTGGCACTATCGGCACATGAGGGCGAGCCTTATTATGAAGCGGTAGAGCAATTTGCGAGTAAAGTACGCGAGAAATCTAATGGAACAATCGAGGTGACGATATTTGACTCCGGAAAATTGGGCAGAGACGATACGATACTTTCCTCTATGGCTCAGAATGAAGACAAAGCAGATATTGTAATTTCTGATGTTTCTAATTTTACGACGTATGATGCAAGGATGGATATCTCAAAGTTACCTTTCGCGTTTGCGGACTATGATGAGGCGAGAGAATTCATGGAAGGTGAGATTCAGGCAGAAGTTGAGCGTAATCTGGAACAACAGAACATGAAAGTGCTTGCGCATTACACGGACGGATTCCATTATCTGACACTCAAAGGCAGAACGTTAAATACTCCAAAAGATTTACAGGGAGAACTTATTGCCACTTCAAATCAAGGTACAAGTGATATAGCTATGAAGATTCTGGGAGCGATGACAGAACAACACGAGGCAAGTCAGTTGCAACAGGTACTACAGCAAGGTCATTGCAAAGGATATGAAGGCACACTGAATATGATATATAATAATCGTATTTATCAAATGCAGAATTATATTGTTGTAACGAATCATTATTACAGTGCTTCATGCTTTGTGATTTCTAATAGTGTTTGGAACGACTTAGAGAAGGAACATCAGGAAATCATCAAAAATGCGGCGGTTACGTCTTCGCGGGCACAGTATGAACTTGTGCGTGCGCAGGATGAGGAGTTTCTGAAGAAGATAGAATCATCAGGGGTGCGTGTGCAGTATCCGAATTTGAAGATGTTTTGGGAAAAAGCAGAACTTTCTGTGAAAAACAATCCATCAGCCTACGGAGGTATGGTAGATAGATTTATTATGTGGAAAAATAGTCATTCAAAATAGGAATGTAAACAGATTGTCGTTGAGTAATGTGCTTGACGGCAATTTTTTTGTGCAGATAGAATAATTATGTTTAATAATTATATTTTCATTGACAAGGCTAAGTATGCAGGGGTAGAATAAGCATGGGTAATTACATGGAAATAAAAGGATGAGACAAAATTAGGGAGGTAGTTTTCATGAAACTCAAGAGAGAAAAACGTACAAAAAAGATTAATACTCTTATTGTTTTAGGTTTATTAATCTGTGCAGCTCTGACATTTCCAGCATTGGCATCCGACACATCGGGAGTGCGGGGAAACACCTGTTATACACATGGTGATATCAATGCAGATGGTAGTGTCACGGGCAAGGATGCAATTCAACTTTTGTATTATGCAACTATAGAAGATGAATATTCTGTAGAACAGGATTGCGACTTTGATGGAGATGATGCAGTTGACGTAAAGGATGCCATTCGATTGTTATATAGTGTCAGTGGTAACTTTTTCGAAAATCTCGGATATAAGTTGAATGGAGTTGTTCATGCATACCAAGACCCAATCTGGGTGTGGAATATAGATGGTGATCATGTTAGCGTGACTGCCAAATATCGTTGTGCATGTGGAGAAAGGCAAGAGACTGTGATTGGCGAGGTGGAACTCAAAGAATCAGCAGAGCCAACTTGTACAGAAGATGGCAGCGTTACATATTCAGCGAAGGCCATTTACGATAACGTAGAATTTGACACAACAAAGACCATTGTTGTGGAGGCAACAGGTCATGAGCTTGGCGAGCAGACATGTTCTGACCGCGAGTGTCAGAATCCTGGATGTAACTATGTGGAAAAATCAACTGGACACAATTTTGGTGAAGCACAGGTTACAGCTGCAACATGTACAAAAGCAGAGGTAAGAAAGTATATCTGTGAAGATTGTGATTATGAATATGAGGAGCAGGTGGGTACCGCAAAAGGGCACACTCTGAATTCGGCAACACTCGAAGAGGTTTCAGTAGATGAAGATACTTGTGAATACAAGCAACTGTATACTTGTACAGCATGTGAACAACAGGTGGAAAGCGGACGCGTACATAAGCATTCTTATGAGGCAACTATTGCGAAAGAAGCAACATGTAAGGAGGCTGGAAGCAAGACTTACAAATGTGCTAAATGTGGTGATGCAAGTAAGGAGGCAGAAAGCATCGCTGTAAATACAGAGGCTCATATTTGGAATACGGGTGCTACAAGTGGCGATATCACAACATACACTTGTACACTTTGTAATGCAACCAGAACGACAGTAAATGCTTCTCAGCAGAAGACTGCAAATGTTTCAAAAGAGACATTGGCAAACGTAACAGAAGTAGAAGTTAATAACGCTTCTATTAAATTGGATTCTGTACTGGAACAGTTGGGCGACAATGTTCAGGTTAGTGTTGATACAGTTACCGTAAATGATGTTAATATCAGTGCTGAAGAAAAGGCACAGATTGGAGATAATCCAATCTATGACTTCAGTTTGTCATCCGACAATGGTACACATTCAGAGTTTAATGGAAAGACAGTTACCGTATCACTTCCGTATGATTTGAAAGAAGGCGATGATGCCGACTGTATCGATGTATGGTTTATTAATGATGAAGGTGAAGTTGAGATTGTGCAAGGTGTGTACAGTAATGGTTATGTCACATTTACAACAGACCATTTCTCATACTATACCGTTACAAGACTGACACCAAAGCAGAGATGTGCTAAATATGGACACGCTTGGAAGGTGAGTACAGTTGCTGCCACCTGCGAAAAAGACGGATACACACTCTCTATTTGTGGGCGTTGCGCAGCAACAGAAACCGTAGCGGGTGACCAAAGATTGGGTCATGACTACACAGAAGTAATCGTTGAGGCAACTTGTGTGACTGATGGAAGCAAGACTGAAACATGTAAAAATTGTAACGATACACGTACAGCAATTATTCCAAAGACAGGTCACACATGGGAGACAACAGAAGAAAATGCAGCAACATGCGAAAAGCAGGGTGATAAGAAACAAGCATGTGAAAATTGTGATGAAACAAAGACAGAAGTAATTCCAAAATTATCTCATTCTTTTGAAGATACAACAGTAGAACCGACTTGCGATGTGAGAGGTTATGATTCTAGTAAATGTAAAAACTGCGGTCATGAAGAAAAGGCAAATGAAAAAGATGCGCTCGGTCATGATTATGAAGCAAGTTGGGAATGGGTAGAAGATGAAGGAAGTATCAGTGCTAGCTTAACATTGAAATGTAAACACGATGAGAAGCATGTAGTTGTAAAAGATGCTTCCGTTGATATCGAGAAACAAGTTGCACCATCATGCTCAAAAGGCGGAAGTACAACTTATGTGGCAACGATTTCTTACAATCAGGTAATCTACGACAATACACATGTTGTCGGTGAAGAAAGTTACGAGCATGTATCTGGTGAAGAGTGGAAACATAACAGCACAAAGCACTATCACTTATGTACATTGTGCGGTGAGAAGACAGATGAAGCAGACCATGTCTTTGATGAAGGAACTGTAACTTCAGAAGCAACCTGTGCAGAAGCTGGTTCAATTACATATACTTGTGCATGTGGTTATAAGAAAGTAGAAGAGATTCCTACACTTGAGCATAATTTCAAAGATGATGTGTGTACAGAGTGTGGATACAATCTGAATGAATGTAATCATGAGTTGACACAACTCGTAGAAAATAATTTCTCAGAAGCAGATGGTATTTGTGGTGAGGGATATTTCGATTATGAAACTTGTGAATGTGGTGAAGTGAAATACCTGTTGGACTATGGATTCTATGCATGTGATATAGAATGGGAATCCCAAAGCACAACGGATGCAAATGGATATCAAATGCAAGATATCGGTACTTGCTCAGAATGTCAGATGGTTATAGAAGAAAGATGGTTCTGGGAAGTATCTGAATCGTGTGAAGGTGCTCAGATTTACCAAGCAACTATCTATACGAAAGATAACACAGAACTTGTCAAATACGAAGGCTTTGACTGGGAAGGTTGGATTGAAGAACATCCTATCATCGTATCAGGTGAAGTTGTTGATATGACCACATATGGACTTTGTGGTGGAACTGTAACCCGAATGACATGTCCATGTGGCGAAGAAAGTGGATTCAGTGATGACACTCGCGAGAGTGGTTGTAACTGGGTATACGATTATGCAAATAGTCCAGGTAGCACATCTGTGTATACATGTTCTGAGTGTGGAGTTCAGAAGAAAAGCACTTCGACAACCACAAAAGAAGGTTGCAAGGAACAGTATACATATACACTTACATTTTCAAAGGGTGGCGAGCAACTTGTAGAATTTGTGTCCACCAATACGTATGACAGTCATGATGTGGAATACTCGTTCGACATGGACGGAACAACATGTTCAGATGGTTATACCGTAACAGAAACCTGTAAAGATTGCGGTGCAGTAGAGACTTACTATGAACGACCGGCGGAAGAACATGGACATTTCCAATATTTGTTAGAAAAAATCGAGTTGCCAGATGATACATGTGGAGGATATATTAGTAAATATATGTGCCCGTGTGGTGAGACCAATCGTATTGAGTCTTATGGAATGAATTGCTCAATGTGGATGTCTGATGAAAGAGAAGAGATGGAAGGCGGATATATCAAGACTTCAATAGGTAAATGTGAATATTGTGACCTGAAGCGAGAGAATGTCGAGACCTATACTGTAACAGAACAGAAATGTACTTATGAAGGTGAGAGAGTCACAACATACTCGCTCGGCAACACCAAGTTGGCTGAGGTTAGAAGTGAAGTATCAACACATGTAGAGGATTATGTCCAGTATGATTATGTTTTATCGGGTGACAACTGCGAAGATGGTGTTCAAATCACACGAGAATGTACAGAGTGTGGCTCTGGATATACATATACGACTCGTGGTCATGATAGTTTTACAAAGGAAAGATACAACCTCGCCGATTATGGTATGTGCGGTGGCACAATAGAAGTTCGTGGATGCGCTTGTGGCGAAGATGAATGGCTCAATGTGAATGATGAATACGACGACGCATGTGAATGGTATCACTGGAAGTGGGATGAAGAGACTGACACGTCGTATTACAAGTGCGTTGAATGTGGTATGACAAAGATAACCAGTCATCAAGAAGGTGCAATCAGTGGATGTCTTGTTCAAGATACAACAACATACGAATATCTCAAAGGATATAATGTTGTATTGAGTGTGGAGAGCAGTTCAAAAGGCTATAGTCACAATTATGAATATGAGTTTATCTTTAGTAACGAAGATGCGGTTTGTTCCGATGGTTATACCGTGAAAGAGGTTTGTAAGGATTGCGGGGAATCCGATTCATGGCATACTCAACCACCTGTGGGAGAACATTGGACTTATGAACTCCAAACCTATGATATGACAGAGTATGGTTTCTGTGGCGGAGAAGTACTTGTTCGCGGATGCGCGTGTGGCGAAAGAACATATGTAGAGTTTGACACTGATTGTGATTGGATATGGTACAATAACAATAGTGATAGCGATGGTGATTGGTACAAGTGTCTGGAGTGCGGTGGTACATATTCGAGAGAGTATGAACGACAAGATGCAGAAGGTTGCTATTATATTACAAAGAATACATATACGTTCTACGATGCAGATATGACGAAGCAATTCTCCTTCGTAACGAAAGAAAGATGGGAGAGTCATAATTATGATGTAACATTCGCATTGAATGAGGGTGGCACTACCTGTTCCGATGGTTATACAGTGACTCATGTATGCAAAGATTGTGGATACACCTATAAGGGTTATGGACAGACAGAGGAAGGTGAGCATAATACATATACAGTAAAAGACTACAGGCTTGCAGATTACGGATTCTGTGGCGGTGGAGTATATGTGAACGAATGTCCGTGTGGAGCAATTAGTGATTATTGGAGATATACCAACGGAGATGAAGATAGTTGCAACTGGAGATGGTATAAATACGATGAAGCAACAGATGCAGATTGGTATGTATGTTCAGAATGTGACGGCACATATTATTACATATGCGGCGAGGAAACGGTAGAAGGATGTAGCGTTTCGGAAGATAGGACTTTTGTATTTTATGATAAAGATATGAACGAAGTATTGTCTGTTTCGGGTACGAATACTTGGTTTAGACATGATTATGAAGTTTTGAATTATACGTTAATCGGCAACAGTTGTGAAGAAGGTGTAATTGAAAATGTAATATGTAAACATTGTGGACATGAGGACAGACAAACGCGTCATTATCATGAGACAAGACCTGTTACAGAATATGATATGTCTGCGTACGGCGTGTGCGGAGAAGCAACCATCTATTATGAAGAATGCTACTGTGGCGAGTCAAAATATGTGGACTATGACGAGATGTATGAAGCATGTGATGGTCTTTCCCATACAGAAAACAGACGTAAGGATGAAGACGGAAAGTATCATGATGTGTATGTGCGTTATTGTAACACCTGTGATTTCAGAATTCAGGAGGATACCGTAGCGGAGAGAGATGCTTCGACATGTACGGAAGAGGTCACAAAGGTAGTGACCATTAATGTGGGTGATGAACTGGTAACTTCATTTACTTATACCTACACAAGAGAATCACACGATTACGAAAATACAGCAACGCTATTGCCAACATCTAAAGATTGTGAAGATGGTGTATTGATAGTGTATACATGTAAAGATTGCGAATACTCGTATAGAAACACCTATTATCATCATTATGGAGTAGAAGTTCCGGGTAGCCGAATCGACTTGAGTCAATTTGGTTCTGCGTGTGGCGGATATGTAGTGCAGAAAACATGTGCCTGTGGTGAATATAATTCTCTGAGTATGGAAGATGCAGAATGTGATTTCGGTTCTGAATGGACAAAATCATGGCTTGGCGATGAATTGTATAGCCAGACAACAGCAGAAGGTAGTTTTTGGCCAAATGATTATACATATATCGACACATGCGCGGTGACAGATCCTGACCAGTGTGGTTTTGCAATTGCACAGTGTCATTACTATCTGTGGGATAAGGAAGCGTGCCGTGCGACAGAATACCTTACATGGTTGCTTGGATATGATAAGGAGACTGGTGATTACGAGCATGAGATTACTATTGAATGCGGTCAGAGAACCTATCATGACTATGAGTACACACATTCAACAGAAGAGACAGAAAACGGCGACAAATATGTGAATTTACATACATGTAGTCAGTGTGGAAGTACTCAGAAGGAGATTTCGACATATACATATGATACTGACGGCAATCGTAGTGGATACACATCAGAAGCAGAATGGGTAAATAAGTTACTAGATGGAGAAAACCAATATCGTTATGTAAAATACGAATATGAACAACATTTTGGTTATGATTATACTATGCTGGATTATAATAAGACCATCGATGAGAATGGTGTAGAGACATGGTATAAATATGAATATATCTATGATTGGGAGAACTTCGATTGTAGTCGAATTTGCAAATATAGTGATAGCCATGGAAATGTAGATGAAGAGTATACGCAGAGCCATTACGAGTGGAGATGGGTATGTAATGAAGATATGCAGATCACCTGTTCGCAGTATGGAGAGGGACATTATGAATGTGCAATATGTGGTCTCATAAATGAGGATTCATACGAGATTATTACACCAATGGACCATAACTGGGAAGGGATTGATTCCGAAGAGGGATATAGATGTATGAACTGTGGTCTGGAAAACATCAATGGTGCATCAGGAGCCATCATCATGGAAGATATGACAGAGGCTTATGGTAATAATACTTCATATGTAGTGGGATATTGGAATAGGGATGAAGTAGACTTTACTTACTATGTAAGTGCAGTTCCAACATCCGAAGAATTAGATGAAATCGTTTTGGATGAGGAAACGGTTGGATTTGTAGAATTGTCAAGAAAAGAAGATGGAATTCAGGCGATTTCCTTTAACAAAGCAGAAGCAGAAGCAGCTGCGAAAGTAGCGGCTGAAGCAGCAGGATATACTGGCGAATATGTACTCCGGTTTACTTTTGTTCCGGTAGGAAGTGATGGTAATTTTGATTATGCAATTACTTTCACAGATTCGAGCGCAGAATAGAGGAGGAAAACCGGATGAAACGTAAATTATTAATTATACCGATAGTAATTGCACTTTTGATTGTGAGTATGATTCCTACAATCGCATCAAATGAAACGAATACTACAGGAGTGACCGTCGCCGATGGCGCCGGTTCTCCTGGCAAAGAAGTACGAGTAAAAGTATCAGTTCGTTCTACATTTGCTGATTATATAGCACTTGCAATGACCTATGATTCTACAGTACTGACAATGTCAGAAGAATCTGCATGGTTGATTGAAGGTAATAATGAACTTTTCGACATCGATGCCGTAGATGGAATCGCTGCATGGACTGCAGATGCTATGGAGATAGAAGGCGATATCTTTGAATTGGTGTTCGAGGTAAATGAAAATGCAGAAGTACCTAGCGATACAACTGTAAGCTGTCAGGTTCTCGCAAAATGGAATGAGGATTCCGTATTGGAAGGTGCAGACGAATCAACTGTTTCTATTAAGAACATGGCGAAAATTAGTGGAGCTGTAACGAGCTATGGTGATGCGACAGCACCGATAACAGTAGAACTTCTCAACAGTGAATTGGTAGAGGTAGACTCGATTGTACTTGAAGCTGGTGCTAGTGCTTATGAGTTTGCTGCAGAGCAAGGGAACTATATTGTTCGTATAAGTAAGACAAAGCATTGTACAAGAGATTATGAAGTTTCCATGGAAGATATGGAAGACAAGGTACAAGATGCAGAGGTTCGTCTCTATGGTGATGTAACAGGGGACGGAAAAGTTAATGTAAGGGATTTGACTCAGATTTCAAAATATATTGCAAAAAATGATTCCGTTATTTCGGATAGCGACACTTATTTGAAGAAGGTTGCAGATGTAACTACAGATGAAAAAATCAATGTAAGAGATATGACTCAAATTTCAAAGTACATAGCAAAAAATGATTCTGTTTTTGATGATTTTGAATAGTGTGCTTAATTCTATGCCATAGGGCGGTATTTATATACCGCCTGTATGGTCTTTATGAAGAAAAGAGGAGAAATATATAGCATGAAGAAAATATTAACGTTGCTAATTGCAATGATAATGATTTTTTCCATTCCAACAACAGCACATGCTGCAACTGCAAAGATAACAGTATCAGGTGCAACTGCAAAGCGTGGACAGATGGTGTATTTAGATGTGACATTATCTGATTGTAAGAAAGCAAATACACTGGGAATCTCAATGGAATATGACTCCTCTGTGTTGAAAAAAGTAGCCAGCGATTGTTCATGGGAGAACAAAGGTACAATAGAAGACTTTAGTGTATCAAAAGACAATGGTGTATGGGGAATTAAAAAAGCAAAAGACATAAATGGAAAAATCTGTACACTGGCTTTTCGAATAAAAGCCAATGCTGCTATTGAGGACACAGAAGTAACGTGTAAAGTTGTTGTGAAGAATGATTCCAAAACAATCGGTACATATACGGCGAAAGCAACTGTAAGCGTAACCTGCGAACATTCCTATGGGGAATGGGAACAAAAAGATGATACAGTTCACAAAAAAGTATGTAAGTATTGTGAATATGAAAAGACGGTAGAACATAATTGGGTAAAGTCGTCAGAGAATGAAGAACTTACTGTTTATACATGTGAGCAATGTGGGATGAGCAAGGAAGCGAAGTCCACTGGTTCCGGTGAGGAGACACCAAATAAACCAGATACAATTATAATTAAACCGAATCATTCCAATCAAGAAAACAGTGATTCCAATCATGGAAATGAAAGTATAGTGCAACCTAGTGATTCGAGTCAGAAAAATGAAAATGTGACTAAACCAGAAGGTTCGAGTCAAGACGATGACAGAACAGATGTATCGGAACAGCAAGGAAGTCAAAATTCGATACAATCAGGTGACTTGAACTCGAAAAATGAAAATGTGACGGAGTCGGAAGGTTCGGGCCAAGAAGATGATGACAAATATGTTTCGGAGTTGGTGGATGATAAGGAACACCAACACACCGATGAATGTAATCATGCTCAAGAAGAAAAAGATACGGACGTCTATTTATGGATTATAATAATTGCCATAGTATTAGGAGCGTCAGTTTATGGATTTATAAAATTTAAAACAAAGAAAAAATAAGGAGGAAGGCAATTATGAAAAGACGAGTAAAAGCGTTACTCTTAGCAATCGTTATGATAGCAACAGCCGTACTTGCGCAAGTACCTGCAGTACAAGCGGCGGCCACAGATAATGGTCTAAGTATCTCGGTACAGGAAGTTCATCCGGGAAGTGAATTTACGGTAACAGCGTCAATCCCTAAAATGAATGTAATGTGCTATGAGTTGCAAGGAGAGGTTTCGTTTGATAATAGTGCATTTGAACTTTTAAGTTATGATGTGGGAGAAGCTATTGGTGATGACATCGAAATAACAGATGTAGCAAACGCAAACAAAGTAGCGTGTTTTGTTTTCGTTTGGCAAGATAAGAATGGTTTTTCATTGACAGATGGATATAGTGTAACGGCCAAATTTCAGGTAAAAGAAAACGTAACTGGTAAATATGATTTCAACATTGAAGATTGGATTATTGGTGACGCTGATTCAGAATCTCTGTGTGATACAATTGATGTACCTTCAGTAAGTGTCAACGTTACAATTCCGGCAACAAAGGTTACAATTAACAAAGCAGAATTAACATTACAAGAAAATGCAGAAGAGACTTTAACATCCGTTATGACACCGGCAAACACAACCGATAAGGTTGTTTGGACATCAGACAATGAGAAAGTTGCAACTATTGATGCTAATGGTAAGGTGACAGCAGTGGCATCAGGAACAGCAACAATTACTGCAACTGCAGGCAAAGTAAGTGCTACTTGTACTGTAACGGTGGAGTGTGTATACGCAGAAGTTGTTGAGGAAGCATATAAGGTATCGGATGCAACTTGTACAGCAAAAGCAGTATATAAGAAATCATGTTCCGTATGTGGAAAAGCACATGCAACGGAAATGTTTGAATACGGTGAACCATTAGGACATGATTATAAAGAAGTTGCAATAGAACAACCAACATGTGAAGAGACAGGAACGAAAGCGCATTACGATTGTTCAAGATGCGATAGCATTTCTTTGGATAAAGTAACAGAGTGTACGAAAGCAGATTTGGTAATTGATGCAGCAGGACATACATTAGATCATGTTGAGAAAAAGGATGCAACATGTGATGTTGATGGCAATATCGAATACTGGAAATGCTCAGTATGTGATAAATTCTTCAAGGACTCAGAAGGAAAAGTTGAAATTATAAAGAAAGAAACTGTGATTACTGCAGCGAAAGGTCATAGCAACAGCGGAAAATGGGAAACAGATGATAACGAACACTGGAAACCATGCGGAGGTTGTGGCAATATCTTTAAATATGACAAAGGTGAACACAAGTATTCTGAGAAAATGTCATCAGACGAAATATATCACTGGGATGAGTGTACAGTATGTGGATATGTGAAGAACAAAGCAGAACATACAGGTGGTTCAGCCACATGTTTGGAGAAAGCAACATGTACAACATGTGGTGCCAAGTACAGTGATGTTGGCTCACATGATTATAAAGAAGTTGTAGATGCTCAATATTTAGTAACACCTGCAAATTGTACTGATCAGGCTGTTTATAAAAAATCATGTACAGTATGTAAAGAAGCGCATGCAACAGAAACATTTAAATCTGGTGAAGCATTAGGACATGACTATAAGGAAGTGCCGAAGGTAGAACCGAAATGTGAAGAAAAGGGAACAGAGTTCCACTACACATGTTCAAGATGTACAAAAATCTTTGATAACGAGAAAAAAGAATGTACAAAGGAAGATTTGGTAATTGCCGAGGCAGGACACAGTTATACAGAAAATGCTATAGATAAATATCTAAAAACAAAGGCAACTTGTGAGGAAAAGGCAGTATATTGGAAATCATGTTCTGCATGTGGAGAAGTGCATGCAACAGAAACATTTAAATCTGGTGAAGCATTAGGACATGACTATAAGGAAGTGCCGAAGGTAGAGCCGAAATGTGAAGAAAAGGGAACAGAGTTCCACTACACGTGTTCAAGATGTACAAAGATATTTGATAATGAGAAAAAAGAATGTACAAAGGCGGATTTAGTAATTGCTGAGACAGGACACAGTTATACAGAAAATGCTACAGATGAATATCTAAAGACAAAGGCAACTTGTGAGGAGAAGGCGGAATATTGGGAATCATGTTCTGCATGTGGAAAAGCTCACGCAACAGAAACATTTAAATCTGGTGAAGCATTAGGACATGACTATAAGGAAGTGTCAAAAGTAGAACCGAAATGTGAGACGAAGGGAACAGAGTTCCACTACACATGTTCAAGATGTACAAAGATATTCAATAGCGAGAAAGCAGAATGTACAAAAGCAGATTTGGTGATTCCGGAAACTGGCCACTCATGGGATAACGTGGTTGATGAAAAATATCTTGTATCAGACGCCACATGTATTGCAAAGGCTGTATATAAATCTAGTTGTTCAGTATGTGAAAAAGCACATGCGACAGAAACATTCGAAACCGGCGAAGTGAATCCTGAGAACCACACAGGAAATACGGTAATTAAAGATGCGAAAGATGCCAAATGTTATGAACTTGGATACACAGGTGATACATATTGTAAAGATTGTGATGTAAAAGTGGCAGACGGAAAGGAAATTGCAAAATTACCACACAATATTACTTCTTGGGAAGTTACAAAAGAACCAACTACTGAAGCAACTGGTTTGAAGACGGGTTCCTGTGAAAACGAAGGTTGCGAAGAAAAACATGTAGTTGAAATTGCTAAATTAGTAGCAACTGGAAATAAGGTAGAAGTAGACAAAGTGGAAAGTGATTCCGAGAAGGAAGAAGAAAAGTTTGTAGTGGAATCAGTTGTTGTTTCTAAGGAATCAAATGTTACAGAGAGCGTTGTACTTCGCGTGGAAAACGTCACAAATACAATTGATGATGAAAAAGAGACTTCTATTGAAAAAGTAATCGAGAAAATAGAATCAGTGACAGAAAAACATGAGATGGCAGCTGTTCTTGATATCAAAATGCTCTTGCGTGAAGAGACAAAGAATGGTGAACCGATTGCTGACGCTGAGCATAAGTTGGAGGGTGAAGTGGAGATTAAACTTCAATTACCAAAACAGCTTATCAAGAAGTATGAAAATCTAGTATTACTTCACGTGAAAGATGATAATACGGCAGAAGAGGTTCCATATACAATTGATGAGAATAATGTTGTGACATTTAAAGCTACCGGATTTAGTTATTATGTTTTTGCAGGAACAGAAATCAAACCAGTTTCTCCGGACAATAGTGATGATATAGAGACTCAACCGGAGAAGCAGGAACAAACAGAAACAAAACCGGAAACGGAGAAGACGGATGTACAAAGTCCGACAACTGGTGACAGTACTTCGATAGTGTTATGGATTATAGTATTAGTACTTGGATTGTCTGCAATGGTGATGGTGTTGGCAAGAAGAAAAAGAGAAAGATTTAATTAGTATAAATGCGGCGACATGAGAGTTGCCGCATTTTAAATTATAAAGATGGAGATGAAAATGAGCAGTTTTAGTGAAATAAAAAATAAAAGACTTAAGAGAAGAAAACAAGAGAAAATCTTTGTGAGTTTAATTGTTGTAATCGCAGTTGTGGTCGCGATTGTAATTATCAATCTTACATTGCGTAAGAATGAGTCGAAGACGGATGAATTGGTGGGGTTGTGGATATATGATAGTATCACTAGTTATGAATTCACATCAGAGGATAGAGGAGTGATGCATGTTGAAGAACAGGATTATGAATTCTTCTATGTTTTAAGAGGAACATGTTTAAAAATAAAATTTGACAGTGATTTAGTACAAGACTGTGTATATGAGATGTCTATAGATGGCAACATTTTAACTATCATTGGAAAAGAAGGAACCACGGGCGGAACATACGAATTGGAAAAAAAGTGAAAAAAATAGAAAACTTCTATTGACACCTTGACAGAAGTGTGTTACATTCTAAGTTGCACTATTATGGATTAATGTGCTATTTTATGCACAATTATCTTTAAAATATAATGTACGAGGAGTGAAACGTCAATGGAGAAAAACAGAATTCATCCTATCAAAAGCGGAAAGAGTTCGCGTATGAGCTATTCTAGACAAAAAGAAGTCTTACAGATGCCGAACTTAATCGAAGTGCAGAAA
>JAEIGA010009287.1_pt1 | contig 14878 bp, 3 predicted proteins | sample 9270691 | NCBI WGS metagenome assembly JAEIGA01 (sample SAMN17057246, study PRJNA624740) | gut metagenome | biome: biome; isolation source: fecal sample | host: Bos grunniens | place: China: Xizang | collected 2019
GAACAGCGTCACAGGGGCGCGTTCCTACGAGGTAAAGGTTGAGGATTCAAACGGCACGGTTATAATCTCGAGGGCGGTAAGCGTAACAAACGTAAAAATTGCCTTTGCGGACTACGCCCCCGGAGTTTATAAAATAAGTGTAATTGCAAATGCGAACACCGGAGATGACGATAATTCAAAATCCTACTACACCTACGTGAATAAAGGGCTTGACAAGGTTTCGGGAATGTTTGTATCCGGAAATTCCACCCTTGTGTTTAATGGGGTAGATAATGCACAAAAGTATCTTATTACCGTTGTTTGCGGCAACAAGGACCATAACCATACCGATTATGACAACGGAAGCTCAAAAACCTTCAGCTTTGTAAACTGCCCGATGCCGGCAGATGGAATAAAATTTACGGTTAAAGCAGTTGCTGACGGTTATTTTACCTCCATATCAGATACTTTTACATATAAAAAAGAGCTTGATGCTGTCAGCGGACTTGAATGGAACGAGCAGACGGGCACGGTTTCCTGGAATACAGTGGAAAATGCGGAATATTATATGGTTTCTGTAACCTGCGGAAATCAGAAACATGTCCATACTCTTAGGTCGAACGGAAACAAAACGTCAATTGATATAAAGGAATGCTCAAACGTAAGCGGGGGCGTCACCATCAAGGTTTACCCTGTGGCAGACGGATATGCGCCGTCAACCTCCGCAGAAATAAAGGTGAACAAAACAAGCCTTAAAACCCCCGGGGGAATTACTCTTACGGGAACGGTTCTCGGATGGAACGAAGACGCTGATGCTTCGAAATACGAGATTTCCGTTAATGGAACAGCATATGAAAGCTCTGTGAACAGCTTCGACCTTGCCTCCGTAATTGGAGATGAGAGTGGAGCGCTTTACGAGATAAAGATACGAGCGAGGGGCTCTTCCGACTCTCTGTGGTCAAATACTATAAAGTGTTACACAAACGCATTGAACGGTGCGCCGAGATATTCAAATAACACGCTATTCTGGGATTATGCCATTGGCGCCGAATATTATGAGGTGCAAGTGAATGATGGCGATATTAAGAAAATATCAGGCGCAAATTATGCAAAAATCAGCCTTGTATGTCAAGGTGAGAATGTAATAAAGCTTCGATTTGTCAAGGGAGATAATCGCTCTGAATGGACCCGGGTTTCGGTTGAGGCTTTTGCGGTTACCTTTGATACAATTGGAGGAAGCTTAGTTGAAAAGCAGTTTGTATCGACAGGTGACGCAATTTCGCTTCCCAAGCCAACGAAGGCGGGGTATAAATTCGAAAGTTGGTATAACGTACCGGGCGGACCTATGGCAAACGGTAAAGAGATAATTGCCGAATCACTCAAAATGACGGAAAACGTTATCCTTTATGCGCATTATATTCCCGAAAGGTACGAGGTTATCTATAACTACGGCTTAGGCGGTACGGGGCTCGGTGTAAATGGCACAGTAGAATACGAGAGAGATTATACACTTGAAATACCTACGGCTAACGAAATAACAGTGTCATTCGGCGGTTGGTTCAGCTCGCCATACGGCAAGGGAACTCAGTATACAGACGGAACCGGAAAAAGCCTGAATCCCTGGAATATTGTGGGAGGCGGAGAGGTTTACGCTTTCTGGATAGACGAAACTCTTGTTTTTGAAGCAGTTAAGGTAAATGGTAAGGATGCATATGCGGTATCCGCCGGTCCGAAGGTTGCTCTGATTTCGGAGGTCACCGTTCCTGCTACGTATAACGGTCTCCCCGTAGCTATGGTAAAGGGCGGCGCCTTTGAAAGATGTACCACTCTCAAAACTATAAACCTTCCCGCTACGATAGAGATAATATCAAACATAGACCCATTTGCGGATTGTAATTCACTTGAGAATATAAACGTTTATTTGGTTGATGGTTATCTGTCGCCGAAATACTCTTCCGAGGGAGGAGTTCTGTTTGAAAACAAATCAGAAGGGAAAGCTCTTATCCGTATGCCTGCGGGCAGAGAGGGAGGATACGTTATACCCGATGGGGTGACTGAAATTTCAGAGTGTGCGTTCATTGAATCCTCCATTCAGTCGGTCGTGGTTTCGGCAGATGTTGCGAAAATAGCAAACGATGCGTTTTACGGCAGCCGTGAGCTTTGTGATATATCCTTTGCCGTATCCGATACAGGGGAAAATACTGAGCTGACTATAGGTAAGAGAGCATTTGCTTACTGTACTGCTCTTGTACGAATTATTCTTCCCGAAAGGCTTACGTTTATTGAGCTTTCAAAGTTCCACGAGGACTCTACGGGTAAATTTGCCGTGAGTGAAGATTATGCCTTTGTAGGATGTACAGCTCTTGAGTCGATAGGAGTTGATTCCGGCTCCTCTGATTATAAAGTTATCGGAGGAATGATATATTCTGCTGACGGCAAAGAGCTTATATACTGCCCTGATGCCAAGAGCGGTGCGGTTACCGTTCCCACAGGCACGCAGTTTATTGGCGACGGAGCTTTTGTAGGCTGTTCGGGTATTACGGAAATCTTTATCCCCTCGAGTGTGACCTATATAGGCGAAAATGCTTTCCGCGCACTTCCCATAAATAAGGTGGTATTTGGCGGAAAGGGATTCAGCTCGGTTACGATAGGAGATTATTCTTTTGCAGACTGTAAAGCGCTTTCATCCGTTACCTTCGGTCAGGGAAGCCGTATTTCCGTTATAGGCAAAGGAGCTTTCTCCGGCTGTAAGGCTCTTTCGGATTTCACTATCACATCCTCTGTTTCGGAGATAAGGAATAATGCCTTCGAAAATTGTGTAGGACTTGAAACAGTAACCTTTGAGGGCGGAAAGACCGCACTTGAATTCGGTACAAATGTATTCTATAACTGCACGAAACTTACCTCGGTGCAAATTCCTGCTAACGTAACTGAAATTCCCGGTATATTTACCGGCTGTACCTCGCTTACAGAGGTTAAGGTTGACTCAGGAAACCAGAAATTCGTGAGTGTTGGCGGAGTAGTATTCAGTAAGGACAGAACGGAAATAGTTTATTTCCCACAAGGTAAGGGCGGCTCGTATACCATTCCCGCTGCAGTAACGTCAATAGCGGCAGGGGTGTTCAGAGGAAATAATTCTCTTGAGCTTCTCGCTATTCCCAATACCGTATCTTACATAGGTGAGGAAGCCTTTAAGGGTACACATATCGATAACATTGTATTTATCGGTGATAAGCATGCCGATGAGCTTGTTATCGCAAAATCTGCCTTTGAAAAAGCATATTTTGAGGGTTACGATTTTAAATTGCCTTCGCACACCAAGCATATAGGTGATTACGCTTTCTCTGGAATTTTCTATCAGAAGATAGTTTTGAACGAGGGACTTGAAAGCATTGGAAATTATACATTTTATCATCCCAACAACGATAACGGAGCAGACGTTCTCATACCGTCAAGCGTAGTTTCGATAGGCGAATACTGCTTCTCCGGAGTAACCGTGTCGGACTCTTATCATACTGCGCATCATTTCGTTGGCGCTGTATTTTCTGTGGAAAACCCGCATCTTACTACAATCGGAGATTATGCATTCTATAAAAATACAAAGATTGCTTCTGTGACACTTCCGTCTACCGTCAAAACGATAGGAAATTACGCATTTTACCAGTGTCAGAATCTCACGAGTGTAACACTTTCTGCATCTCTTGAAACAATAGGCGCTTATGCCTTCGCGGCATCGGCAAATGCCTACCTGGTGCCGATAAGCGCTATCACTATTCCCGAAGGGGTCAGCTACGTTGGAGCTCGCGCCTTTGAGAATTGCCAGCTTCTTACAACCGTTACCTTTGAGGGGACGGTGAATTCTCCCGAGCTGGTTCTCGGCTCTGCATATCGCAGAAGATATGAGAGCGACGGAGTTGAAATGTTCTCCGTTGAACGCGGTAACGTTTTCGCATCCTGTACGAGGCTTTCTACCGTCACGCTTTCCGCTAACATAACCGCCCTCGGCGATTATTGCTTCACAAATGCGGGAGGCTCGGAGTTCAAGGTTGTTATCCCTGCTGATTCAAAGCTTGCCACGATAGGCGCATTTTGTTTCTATAAGTCTCGCCTTGATAGCTTTACCGTTCCGGCAAGCGTGCGCAACCTGCCTCCTATAGAGGAGCTTGGATTACTTTATAACAGGCTCGGTATAGGTGATTACGCCTTTGCCTCCACCGCTACAAAGCTTACATCCTTCACATTCTTAAAGGATTCTAATTCATACCCTCTTACGATAGGATACGGTGCTTTTGAAAATCAGACAGCTCTTTCATCTATCGAGTTGCCTGCAAGACTCACGACCTACCTCAGTGCGAACGGAGAGGTAATTGCGCCTTTGGCAGATGGTCCTTTGGCATTTTACGGTATGAGTTTGCTTTCCGAAATAACTGCGGAGAGCGGATGTCCGTACAAGGTTGTAGGCGGAGTGCTTTATACCGCCGATATGACGGAGCTCGTCTTCTGCCCTGCTTCGTTGAGCGGTGAGGTTTCGGTTCCTTCAACCGTAACGAAAATTCACCCAAGAGCGTTCTTGAACTGTGGAAAAATCACATCTGTCAGCTTTGCATCAAACAGCGCTCTTACTGCAATCGGAGATTTCGCATTTTATAATTGCAAGTCTATTAAGAATGTAGTTCTTCCCTCGGGAGTTGTATCTGTAGGTGAAGGGGCGTTTTGTAATGCTTTAGCGCTCGAAAGTCTCACTCTTTCAAAGAGCCTCGCAAGCTTTGACGTTTCAACTCTTGACGGCTGCGCGTCCCTCAAGACTGTTTTTGTTGAGCTTGGCAACGGAAGCTTCTCAAGTGACGGAGGAGTTCTTTACAACTTAAATAAAACGGGGCTTGTTCTTTATCCCGTAGGCAGAACCGATATCAGCTATACCGTTAAGAATTCCGTCGTTTCCATTGGAAAGCGGGCGTTCTTCGGGAACACCGCTCTTGAGGCGGTAATTCTGCCCGCAGGTCTTTTGGAAATAAACGATTCCGCATTTGAAAATTGCGCATCTCTTAAAACTGTGGTAATCCCGGCCTCGGTTGAAATAATAGGGGACAGCGCCTTTGCGGGTTCAGTGTCCGCTGAGAGCATCAGCTTTGATTTCGGCGGAAGCAATAAGCTCGTTATAGGTGACGGAGCGTTTAAGAATTGCGGCGCCGGTGCTATTATACTTCCCGCAAGACTTTCGGCTATTGGAGCCGAGGCATTCTTTGCTTCAAAGATTTCTTCTCTTGCCTTTGAGAGTTCAGATGTATATCAGCTTACGGAAATTGGAAACAAGGCGTTTTATGCAACGCGCCTTGAAAAGGTAATCTTCCCGAGCGGTGTAACCGTTGTCGGCGAGGGCGCATTCTCCGATACCACCGAGCTTTTGGAAATAACCTTTGGCGAGGGACTTGAAACTATCGGAGCAGAAGCTTTTAAAAATTCTTCCGTGAAAACGGTTAAGCTTCCTCGAAGCCTAAAGAATCTCGGAGCGGCAGCGTTCTATAACTGCGAATCCCTTGAGATGGTTTCCTTTGCTTCTGGCTCACAGCTTCAGGCTGTTGCAGAGGGCACGTTCTTCGGTTGTACCTCACTTGAGAGCATAACTATTCCCACTTTTGTAAAGGAAATAGGCGGAACGGATAATAACGGAGCGTTTTATAATTGCACTTCTCTTAAGACGGTTATTTTTGAGAGCGACGATTTTTGCTCCGTAATAGGCGACTTTGCATTCTACGGCTGCAATTCGGTTACCGAATTCGACATTCCATTGACTGTTGGCACTCTCGGAAAATATGCATTCTCGGGGTGTACCGCCCTTGAGAAAATAACTCTTCACAGAGCTACCATCAAGCTTGGAGAAGGTCTGTTCTCGGGATGCACTGCGCTTTACGATGTTGGTATGGATACAGGTACTGATAAGCTTCCTGCGAATATGTTTGAAAACTGTGAGAGTCTTTCTTATATCTTCATTCCCGCCACCGTTTCGGAAATTGGTGAAAAATGCTTCTTGGGAACCGGAATAGAAGGCTTTGACGTTTCAAAGGAAAGCAAGACCCTTGTTTCTGTCAGCGGAATTGTTTATAATTCTTCAAAGACGCAGATTGTTTGTTTCCCTCCCAAATTCAAAACAAAAACTCTCATTATACCAAAAGAGGTTGTAAGTATAAGCAACAGTAATTTCCAGTATTGCGACGGACTTAAAGAGGTTATATTCGAGGAGGGTGGAACCTCTCCGCTTTCTATAGGAAACTACGCCTTTGACGGATGCTATCAGTTAAGACGGGTATCTCTCCCTGAAAGACTGGTTTCCATAGGCTCTTATGCGTTCAGAGAATGCTATGCTCTGAATTCCATAAGGATTCCCAAAAACGTAAAGAGCATCGGAGACAGAGCGTTTACTAAATGTGGAACGCTTTTCGATGTTTGCAACGAATCGTCAATACAAAATATAACCAAAAATACGTCTATTGATTACGTCAGTGTCGATCCTCTTGTCGGCGGCAAGGTTAACATTTATACTCCTACCGAGGGAGCACCTGTTATTTACCGCGAGGGTGAATTTGTATTTACTAACGTAAACGGTGCGAAAAGGCTTATAGGCTACGAGGGGGATAGCGGTGTGGTAACCCTTCCTGATGGTACGTATGAGGTTACCTCTTATATGTTTTGCAATAACACCTCCTTGACCAAGCTGATTGTTCCCGAAGGAGTAAGCCTCAGCGGAAGCTTTATATTCTCCGGATGCACGAATCTTGAGGTGATTTTATCTAAGGGTAGAATCCCCGAAGCTTGGAGCAGCGTATGGAACAGCGGAATTCCGGCATTTGCGGGTTATACAGGCGAGAATAATACTTACACCTTTGTAACAGGAGAAGCCGCTCCTATTGCGCCGATAACTACATCTGATATTATAACTCTCCAGACTCCGAAGCTTGAAAATCATGTATTCTTAGGCTGGTATGATAACGAGGAGCTTACAGGTGAACCGTTATCAGACGTATACTATAGCTCCGAAAAAACCACTCTTTACGCAAGCTTTATGGAAGAGGACGAATATATCGAGCGTTATTTGAGAGGTCAATCAATGGAATATGCTTACAGTATTTCGGGTAGTGGAACTTATAACGTTGATATAAGAAGCAAAGGAACTCAGAATTACTTTGTCTTAACAGTCAGCGCAGGCGAGATTTGGAATATATCTACGCCTACAGGCTACAAATATCACAAATTATGTATTTATGACGAGAGCGGAAAGGTATTGCTGACCTATACGTCGGCGATCGTCGATCCTAATTTTGAGCTAAACTACGATTACACCTTTGAGAAGGGCGGCACTTACTACATAGGGCTTGGATATAAGGATCCCAAGGCGAACCCGGGAAGCTATCCTGTTACATTCACAAAAAAATAATACTACGTTTTTTAAAATTCTTTCATCCGTATTGAGAGATGCTCAGCATTGGTTAAAGCATCTCTCACAGATGGCAAAAAGCGCTGATGCGCCTCGAATTTCACAGAGGCGCATCGTTAGGCAAGAGTAAATAATCCGAACCCGCTCTAAACCTGAATTTTCAGCGTTTTCGGCACTTATCGCTCTTGCAAAGTTGTACTTGGCGGCGAGCTCCAAGCACCAAAATCATCTTAAAATTAAGGCTCAGAGTTCTCCGAATTTTGAGGATAGCAAATTTTGCGAAGTGCAAGGTTAAAATTTGAGATAATATGCGGATATTATAAGAATTTTTACCGAAGCAATACGCAAAATTTGCATCGTCAAAACGAGTTCGGATTATTTGCTCTTGCCTAAGCGCAAGCAATAGTTATAACTTACAAAAATAAACCGTTTTATAAGCATTTGCGTTTTTGCGCATGTTTCAGATATGCAGATTTTGAATTTCAATTTTGCATTAGCACTGAAAAAACTTAAAGTTGAAATTTATTTGGAAAAACCAATTTATAAGGAATATATAAATGAACAAAAAGCAAATTTTCGGCAAGCACTACAGACGTCTTCTGACCGAAGCTATTATTAAATCGGTCTTATCGGGCATCTCGGTCAGCTTCTTAATTAACGGTGTTTTCTCTTTCCTGTACTGGATGCTCACCTTTGGCAGCGCTTGGCTCGGTACGGCAATAGGTCTGCCGCTTGGCGTGGCTTTCGGCATTGTTATTTACTATGCCAAATTCAAATTGACAGAGAAGACCCTTGCCAGAAGGATAGATTCTCATGGCCTTGAAGAGCGAATGATAACAATGGTGGAGCTTCAGGGTGAAAATTCTTCCATAGCAGAGCTTCAACGCACAGATGCCGCAGAGAATCTTGCCGATTTTCCTGCAAAAGAAATGAAGTTTAAAATCCCCGCTTGGCTTATAGTCATAGCTTCTTCCGTCATAGCGGTAAGCCTTTTGTTTGGCGCACTTTCTGCGTTAGCGGATAGTGGGTTAATCCTTTACGGCAAGGATATTATAGCGCAGGGCGGCGACGGCACCTTTGAGGTAGTATATACCACAGAGGGGGAGGGAGCTATCCGCGGAAAATCGGAGCAGAGTGTCGGTTATGGATTGGCTACGGAGCCTGTACGAGCAATAGCTGGCGACGGATGGATGTTCGTCGGTTGGGATGACGGTGTTACGAGCCCGGAGCGGTGTGAATCGAACGTATTTTCCGACATAACCGTAAAGGCGGTGTTCAAAAAGATTGACAGTGGTTCAGCTGATGAAGAGGATAGCGACTCTGCCGACGATTTGCCTTACGGAAGCGTTATAGAGGAGTCGGGCGGTGGAAATTCTGACCAGCTCGGCGGAGATAATGTAAAGGACGACGGCGACAGCGAGGGTGGCGGAAAGTTTCAGGATAGAAACCAGTTTATCGACGGTGCTACTTATTACAGAGATTATTTGGAATTCTATTATCAGTATTCAACTGGAATTTTTGAATCGGAAACCGACATACCACCTGAAATTTTGGAATTCTTCGAAACGTATTTTGATGGAATTTAGTTAAAAAATGCACATTTAAGCATTACCAAAGGTAGGATTTATAATAATGAGTTGGCTTACACCCATTGGATTTTTGGGGTTGTTAGGCTTGTTGGTATTGGTTTTGATTTATATAATCAAGCCTAACTATCAGAACAAGCGCATATCTTCCACGTACATATGGCAGCTTAGCCTTAAATATAAAAAGCAGAGAATACCTGTCAGTAAAATACAGGACCTTCTTACGTTTATCTGTCAGGTGTTGATACTCGCCATACTCGGAACTCTTCTTGCGGGACCTGTTGTCGAGGCCCTTAGCGGAGAGGACGAGAATGAGGCGGTTATAATAGTCGATGCTTCGGCAGGAATGCGTATATCGAATGGGGAGAATACCAGGTTTGAGCGCGCTGTTATGAAAGCGAAAGAAAAAGCAGAAAGCACCTTAGACAAAGGCTCAGCGGTTACTTTTATCGTTGCAGACGATACGCCGGATTATCTTTTTGTACGCAAGGGCGTCGATAAAAAAAGCGAGCTGCTTGCAGAAATAGACGGCATTTACAATACGGCGGATGAATGCTGTATTTTCGGTGAGGCGGATATAAGCGGAGCCTTGACTCTTGCAGAGGCTGTGCTTGAATCCAATTCATGCGCAAAGGTTTATCTCTATACGGGTACGGAGTACGTATACGATAACGGTGTAAACGTTATCAACGTTTCAGAGAAGGATGAATGGAATGCCTCTATACTTGACTGCAAGGCAGAGCTTGACAATGATAACCATTACAAAATAACGGTTAATGCGGCGTGCTACGGTAAAACCGATTTTATAACCGTGTATTGTAAAATTCACGGCGTAAATGGTGATGAAAACAGTATTATCACCCTCGAAAAGGGCGAATTTTTTGATCCGTCTGCAGAGGAAAAGGAAATAACGTTTACATCTGAGGACATAAGCAGTGGCGATATATATTCTTATGACCAAATAGAATGTTACGTTAACACAAAAGATTCGCTTACCGACGACAACTTTTATTTCCTTTACGGCGGTAAAAAGGAAGTTATAAAGATTCAGTATGCAAGCTCTGCGCCAAACAACTTCTTTGAGAGCGCAGTGCGCACTATTCGCCAAAATAACAGAGATAAATGGGACGTTCAGATTTCAATGCCCGGTGAAGGCGAGCCCTTTGCAACCGAGGGCTTTGATATATATATTTTCGAGCATAAAATGCCTGATGCGCTTCCGACAGATGGCGTAGTGCTTCTCGTTGACCCGACGACGGCACCCCTCGGCTCGGATCTTCAGATAGGCACGTCCTATTTAGTGGATAGCTCGTCAGTGCTATCCCCGGGGGCTTCCCACCCCCTTACAAAATATACGTCTGCCGAGCGTATAACTATTGCCAAATATAACGACGTGGTATTGAGTGAAGGATATGAGGAACTGATGTTCTATAGCGGAAGACCTGTGATGCTTATGCGTGACACTCCCGAATCCAAGGTAGTGGTATGGGCCTTTGATTTGAACTATTCAAACCTTATTGCCATTCCTGATTTTTCTATCCTTACATATAATATGTTCAATTATTTCATTACAGAAACCTTTGAGGGCAGCGTGTTTGAGGTTGGAGAAACTGTACGGTTTAACGGCAGAGGAGATGAGCTGCAGGTTAAATTAGACGGTGAAGAGGTCTTTAAGGGCGGTGTAAAGGGGGAATTTACACCTACACGCACAGGAACCTATGAGGTAACTCAAAGCACAGCTGCAAAGGAGCTTCCGGATGAGAAATTTTACGTTAAAATTCCGTCCTCTGAAAGCAATACCTCAAAAACTGTGGAGATTTTACCCTTCACCGAGGCGGAGAGCGCGCGTAGCATAGAATACGAGGACCTTATTCTTTATTTTGCCATAGCGCTTGTTGCGTTTATGTTTGCCGAATGGATTCTCGAAATTAAAAAGAATTATTAAGCGAGGGGGATGTGTATGTCAAATTTTCAAATAACGTATAATTACCCCTGGTTGCTTTTACTTATCATTCCGGCGGTGCTTCTTGCGCTGATACCGTATTTCAGACTTGAAAAGAAATATCGCAGAACGAGAAACAGAATTATATCAATCACCCTGCATATAACAGCAATGGTTATTGCAATAAATCTACTTGCGGGTATTGGCTTTTCGTATGAAGTGCCCAACGAGGAGAATGAGGTAATACTGCTTGTTGACGTATCGGATAGCGGAGAGGGTAATAGCGAGGAAAAGGACGAATTTGTGCGCTCTGTTATCGACGTATGCGGTGAGGGCTGCAAAATCGGAATTGTAAAGTTCGGAAATGGTCATAACTATGCGGTGAAGCTCACCACGGATAAAAACGGGGTTTTTGAAAAATACACCGCATCGGAAAATCCGAGCGGCTCTGCAACTGCACTTGCAGACGCACTTAAATATACAGCGACGCTTTTTGAGCATAAAGAAACGTCGAAAATAGTGGTAGTCTCAGATGGAATTGAAACCGACGGTGATGCCTTGATTGCGCTTCACGAAATCGTATCTGAAGGAACGGCTGTCGATACGGCTCTCATTAAAAAACAGAACGAGGCTGATATACAGATTGTGTCCGCCGTGATAAAGGAAAATGAAATAGTGCTCGGCGAGAGCTTCACCGTGGATTTGTTAATTAAAAGCAACTCGACTGAAAGTGAGGAGGCTGCTGTTTTACGTCTTTACGATAACGGAGAGCTTTACGGCGAAAACGTTGTCGGAATTAAGAACGGTGATAATGAAATTTCAGTATCTCTTTCAATTCAGGATAGCGGAATGCACGAACTTGCCTTTGAGCTTGTAACGGACTATGAATTGTTTGGAGAACCCCTTGCAGATGCTTCAGCCGAAAACAATACCTACCGTACCTACGTAAACTTTGAGGAGTTTGAAAACATACTCTTGATTGAAAGGTATGAAGGAGAAGGTGCAAAGCTTAAGGAAATATTGTCAGAAACCAAAAGAGTAACAGACATAAGTGTCGAAGACGATGTTTCGCAGTTTCCGAAAGATATAACGGAAATAGCGGAATACGAGCAGGTTATCTTGGTCAATATTGCTTACTCCGATATGCCTCAGGGCTTTGAAGCCCTGCTTCACGAATACGTGTATAATCTCGGCGGAGGCTTGTTCACGGTAGGCGGCGAGTGTGACTATGACAGCAATAATAAAATTGTACCGCACGCCTATAACAAAGAAGATATCGAAAAATCCAAATATTTTAAGGATATGCTTCCTGTAAAAGCAGAGAACTATACGCCCCCCATTGCTGTTATGCTTGTGGTCGATACGTCAACCTCTATGGAAGGTATGCTCGACGAGGCAACCGAAGGCGCATTAGCCTGTCTTGATGCACTTCACGATAGGGATTATTGCGGAATGTTTTCCTTTAGTAGCGTGTCGAATGAAAGGCTCAGTGTTCTTCCTGTGTCCCAGCGTGAAACGATAAAAGAAGCGATAAAGAACGTCGCAAATGAGCCCGGAGGTTCTACCAATTTTCACAATGCTATTATGAAGGCAGGACATGCATTATCCGTTATAAACAACGTTGAGAAAAAACACATTATTCTCATTACCGACGGTAAGCCGACCGATGGCTACAATGCTTACAAGGAGGATATAGAGAATAATTTTAACCGCGGAATAACTATGTCTATAATGATGACCGTTGGTAAGGATGGAGTAGGCAACGAGGCGGATATGAAGAGCGCCGCTGACGCAGGCCACGGAAACTTCTACAAAATAACCGATTCAGGCTCTATCTCGGATAATATTTATAACGAGCTTACCGTAAAGGCAATTCCCGAGGTAAAATACGAGAAGTTTACGCCCGCAGTTAAAGATAAAAGCTCTATTTTTTCCGGGATAGACGTTAAAACTATTCCACAACTTTCCGGATTTTTCGGCACTGTTGCCAAGAAGGGCGCCACCGTTCCTCTCGTTGGAGAGTATGTTCCGATTTACGCAACGCATAAATACGGTCGAGGTACGGTTGGAAGCTTTATGTCTGACCTTGGCGGTGAGTGGTCGGGCGAGTTTGTTGAAAGTGTTGTTGGGCAGGCTCTTATAACAAATATAGTGGAGAGTATATTCCCACACGAGGACGTAAGAGCGGATTCGGTAAAATACGAGCTTAAGTCGGATAATTACCTTAACTGGATAAATGTACACGGAGCGCCGGAAGGGCACATCGTCAGCGTAGAGGTTAATCCCGTTAGCCCGCATTTGCAGCATCTTTACGGAGAAATAGACGTTATGGTTGCAGAGAATAACAGAAGATTTACGTTTTCCGTTACCGAGCCCGGGCTTTACAAGATTATGATAACCTCTTCAGACGAAGCGGGGAGTCAGATAATCGAAATACCCGTATATAAAACGTTTTCCTATTCTCGGGAGTATGATAATTTCACAGTTACTCCCGAAGAGGGCGAGCGCCTTATGGCAGACCTTGCAAAAACGGGCGGAGGTATAGAGGTGGAAGACCCTGCGGGGGTATTCAGCAGCCTTGAGGAAACTCTCACACAGCGATATGACCCAAGACTTATATTGATAATTGCCGCTATTATTCTTGTTTTACTTGACATTGCGGTTCGTAAGTTTAAATTTAAATGGCTCCACGAGATTTTTGAGGAGCGCAGGAAAGAAAAGCAGTAAGCATTCGGTTCTGCCGGCACAGTTTACAATACTGTTGGCGGGACCTTGTGCGCTGTCATAAAACCGAAAGGAGAAGTAGATGAAGCTTATTCGTTTACTTGCACTTTGTTTAATAGTAATTTTGAGCCTTACAGCCCTCGTCGCCTGTGGTGACGGAGACGGACTTGACGCGCCGGAAGATGTTGAGGTAGAGTACGAAACTCTGACCCTGCAGTGGTGCGAGGTCAAGGGGGCGAGAATATATAAAGTCTGTATAGAGGGGCAAGGAACAGAGCCTGTTTTAACCGACGTAAGCAAGGCTCAATATTCTCTTGAAGACCTGCCTGCGGGCGAGTATAGAATATCCGTTTCTGCCGTCGGGCAGACGGAAGGGGAATCACCCTATTCTGAGCCAATAGATTTTATCCGTGATGAGGAATGCGGACTTGTATTCAAGCTTGTCGGTGACGGATACGAGGTTTTGGGAAAGGGAGATGCCACAGGAAAGATAGAAATTCCCGCAACGTACAGACAAAAGACTGTGAAATCAATAGGAGAAAAAGCCTTTTTTAACGCAGGCGACGTAAGTGAGGTTGTTCTGCCCGATGGAATAAGAAGTATCGGTGCATTTGCCTTTGCAAACTGCTCCTATCTTGAAAAAATAAATCTTCCCGCAGGGCTTACAGCTCTTGGAGAGAGCGCTTTTTCGGGTTGCCGTATGCTTGGAGGGAAGCTTTTCTTGCCATCTGGGCTTACAGAAATTCCAAAAGGGGCATTTGCGTATTGCTCTGGCATAGAGGAAATTTCTTTCGGCGAAAACCTTATATCAATCGGAGATAATGCTTTTACCGACCTTTCGGACCTTAAATCAATAACTCTGCCCGGAAGCTTGAAAAGTATCGGTGGCTTTGCCTTTGCCGCTTGCGCTGACGTAACAGAGATAGAGTTTTCGGAGGGGCTTATAAAAATCGGTGAATTCGCCTTCTCAAAGGCGGTTTCTCTTACCTCAGTAGTTTTGCCGAACAGCCTTGAATCCATTGGTAAAGGAGCATTTTATTATAGCTCCGAGCTATCCTCGGTATCCATAGGAGACGGGCTTGTCAAAATGGGAGATTCCGCATTTTTGGAAACCGCAGCTTATAACAACTCTCCCACAAATGAAATTTATATTGGAAAATGGCTTGTCGCCCTTAAGGACACCGAAGTATCGGCAATTGAGGTTAAAGATGGAAC
>JAEIGA010009288.1_pt1 | contig 14877 bp, 6 predicted proteins | sample 9270691 | NCBI WGS metagenome assembly JAEIGA01 (sample SAMN17057246, study PRJNA624740) | gut metagenome | biome: biome; isolation source: fecal sample | host: Bos grunniens | place: China: Xizang | collected 2019
AAAAAACTCTTGATTCGCCTTCCTCATCAGTCACTGAGAGGGTATAGCTTTCTCCTAGCTTTAGACTTAATTTTTCTAAAAAAGCTGCGTAAGTACCGGTTCCGTGGTCATCACCTTCAGAAATATAAGGAATTATAAAACCAGGTTTTTGTACTTTTAGAGGTTTGATATCTTGAACAGCCTTCGGAAAAAATTCTTCTCCAAAAGCTTTATAACCGGTTGTTGTGTGAGTAAACACACCATTTATTCCTTCTCCGATTAATACATATTTAGATACAGCAGTTTCTGGATAATAGTACCAGGTGCTTCCTCCTAATTCAAAGTCACCATCAGCATTGAGATGCGCATTATCAAAAAATTCGACACCTTCAAAGTCAACTAGAATAGCGGAACTAAAATCTTCTGTCCCGGCTTTTGCAAGACCTGTGATAGTCATTGACTCACCGCTTATGGTAGTAATTTCAAGAGTATATTCTTTTCCTGCTATAAAACCAAATTTAGTGTTTAGAGATACTGCATACTCATCATCTATAATATAATCGTGTGTTCTAACTAAAAGGTCTAATCCATCTTCTTCTATCTCTTGTGAATGAAGATAGTTAAGTTCTGTAGCAGTGCTCTCAATCCCATCTAAGTGGTTTAGTTCAGAAGCAGTAGCAGTAATACCAAAACTACTTAAAGAATGTGTATGATCTGAATCTGCTTTGTCTTCTGCAATAGTCTTTGCTTGATTTGCTAGATCATAAGCAGCTTTAACACTATTCGGTGTTGCAGCTGTTGTAGTAGATGTACTTGATGTACTGTTTGTAAGTTTTACAATACCTTTAGTACTTGTGTTACCGTCAGCCACAGTGAAAGTAATTTTATTTTTATCATTAGTTGTATCTGGAGTAATAGTTACATTGCTACCTTCTAAAGTAAGTGTATCTGTAGTAGCTTCTGCAGCAACAGTCACATTTCCAACTTTGATATTACTAAAAGCATTTTGGTTTTTTTCAGCCTCTACTGGTGCGTGAGCTGAATCTGCATGAACTTTTGCTAAATTCCAGTTAGTCTTTTCTATATCAGTTACTAATCTATGAGAAACATCGTCAGTAAAATCAGATAGATACTTTGGAATTTCTATGTTATCAATCTGTGTACTTACATAAGCTTCTGTAGCGAGTCCCTCAATTGACGGAATTTTTGGTCGATCAATTAAATCACCATAACTTCCACTGGTTGCAACAGTAGATAAGCCACTAACTTCAGTTGCTTTATGATCGTGACCAATTTCTGATTTATTATCCCGAAGATAATTTAGCTGTTCTTGGATATTTCCAGTAAGACCTTTAGAATAGTTTAAGTCTTCGATAGAACTTTCAAGAACTTTATCAGCAAATTTAACTTCACCTAAAAATTCAGCAGGTCCTTTAACAGTTAAACTATTAAGATTATTAAAATTTGACATAATCAATTATATCCTTTCTAAATTATATATTAGTCATAGTATCCTGGAAAACAATTTCTCCAGGATACTTTAAATTTAAAAATTATTTAAGAACAATTTTAATAACGTTATCAGAAACTCTTTCTAAGACAACGAAAGTAAATCTATTTGTTGCTATATCCTCGGCTGTTGCTAGCGTAGCAACGCCATCATCATTACATTTACAATATTGACCAGGAATACAAGTACCGTCATCACGAGTAGGAAGAATACCTAACATACCTACATAATCCCATTCTTTTCTATCTTTTCTTTCCACATAGGAATCTTGAAGCATTGGATCATAATCTTCACTAAGTTTCATTCGTCCATTTTTGATAATATTGCCAGTTACTTGCATAGTTGGATTTCCATATTCATCTAGTATCGGTAAGCCGTTTTCGTCAATATTCTCAGTTACTTCTTCAACATCTTCAAAAATAATTCTATTAAAATCATCTCTTTCATATCTCCAGTAATAATCTTCGTCTGCATTACCTACTACAGAAGGATTACCTGAAGTAACACCTAATATAATATCCTTAGAGGTAGCTTTATAAAGTTTACCGTCTTTGAAAGTAACAAAATAACCAACTCTATCTTCATTGTCAGAATTATCATCATACCAAGGATAAACAAATTCAGCGTAGTCAGCCCCAGAAGAATTGAAAGCTGATAATCCATAGACTTGTCCAGCATAGTTCACTCTAAAACAATTAGATTTGGTACTATCATATGTTTCTGTACCGTTTCCTATTACTAATACATCACCTGTTTGTGCACTCATAGTCGTACAGGCTGTCATCGCTTTACTATATTTACCCATAGCTAATGAACAGACACTACTAGCAGTGTTGTAATAACCCATGCTTGAGGCATGTTGTACTGTAGCTTTATTATTACCATTTTGAGTATGACTATAATTTCCAGAAGCTTCACCAAATCCACCTTCACTATGAGAATAGTTACCGGTAGCTTTAGTTTGATTACCTTCAGCGTGAGAATAATTACCGTTAGCATACGTTTTATAACCTTCAGAGTGAGCAGCCTCCGCTTGAGCATAGGTAGTATTACCTTCAGAGTGAGCATATTTTCCAGCTGCCGAAGTAAGACTTGAACCTTCTGCGTGTGAGCCTTCACCATTTGCAGTTGAAGCATAACCCTCAGCATGAGAATAATTACCATCTGCGTGACCTATACAGCCTTCAGCATGAGCATATTGACCCGCAGCAGTTGAAGAAGCGTGTCCATTGAATATTTCAGAATTTGCACCTGCACCACTTACACCTTTACCACCTTTGCTATTCAATTGTGTTTGAATATTTCCAGTAAGGCCTGAACAATAATTCAATTCTGATACTGTAGCAGATAGTCCAGAAAGAGTAGTAGCGCTTGTTGCATTACCATTTAAACTACCATTAAATGTAGTAGCATACATTCTATAGAACTTTTTACTAGATGAACCAATTTGCCCATAGTTATCGGTATGAGGTAATATACCCATACTATCATCTTTTGGAGTAATAATAGAACCACTCATTTGACCGCCACTTGTTGGAAGTGGGGCACTATTTACGTTTGTCCAACTATATGTACCATTAGAGAAATATATCTGGAAACAACTATAATAATATGGATAAGAATCTGAATATGTTGGTCTTGTTTTATTCCAAGCCGCATAAGTACTTGATGAGTTAGTACTAACTGCTGAAGTAGGTTTAGAAGGAGCTGTTGCACTTGAACTTGCATAATAAAGTTCTGTTACACTTGATACACTTGTACCTGTGGCACCAGTTGCACCTGTAGCTCCTGTTGGACCTTGAGGTCCAGTTGAACCTGTAGCGCCTGTGCTACCTGTTGCACCTTTGATACTACCTACATAAACCCATTTAGCCGCACTTGCCGCACCTGCTACTGTACATTTATAAACATATCCAGTAGATGTATTTAAATAATAATCATTAACTAAAGCACTTGTAATTCCTGAACTTGAAAATATAGTTGCTGTTGTAGATGTTCCAGTAATAGCTGTACCTGAATACCATAAACTACCTCTTGTGCCTGTAGCTCCTGTTCCACCAGTAGAACCTTTAGAACCGTTTTGAACAGTAAATGTAGAAGTTGTTCCGTTAGTTAATGTCACTGTAACTACATTATTACCATCATCTGCGGTAGATGTGGTTGTTTGTTTAACACTAGAAATACCTACACCAGTAGGACCTTGAGGTCCAGTGCTACCAGTCGCTCCAGTTGGTCCTTGTGGACCTGTGGCTCCTGTTGCCCCAGTATCTCCCTTATCACCTTTTGCACCCTTTAAGTAATCAAATGTAAATGTTGTTGTAGTACCTGATGTACTTGCTGTAACTGAAGGTGTACCAACTGTGCCTATATTTGAACCGTTTGCAGCTTTGATTGTTGGAGTAGTACCACTTGCACCAGTGTCACCCTTGTCACCTTTATCTCCCTTATCACCTTTGTCACCTTGAGGACCTGTAGCACCAGTTGCACCTGTGTCTCCTTTAGGTCCTTGAATACCTTGTGCACCAGTATCACCTTTGTCGCCCTTATCACCTTTTGCACCTTTTAAGTAATCGAAAGTGAGAGTGACGTCATTACCACTAACTGACTTAGTTATTGTAGGTGTTCCTACTGTGTTAATATTTGTACCACTTGCAATTTTAACATTTGATGTAGTTAATAAACCACTATCATTTGTCAATTGACTTGTCTTTGTTGGTATTGAACTTGATAAATTACTTATCTGTGTATCTGTATAACTTTTAGCATTATTTTGAGCAGCGTTTGCTGAACCACTTGCATCGGCTCCTACATCACTTGCTGTAAGAGTAATATTACTTGTAAGTGGTTTACTATTTATTGTTCTACTGTCTGGCACAGCGTTTAATTGTTCTACAGTAACATTATGTGGATTATTTTTATTACTTGTATGTGAATTAACGGTATTTGTTAAATCAGTTAAATTATTTTTATTACTTGTAACTTCACCCACTAAATTAGTAAATTCAGCTCCGTGTTCTGCCGCATAATCAATAAGTTCTTTATAACTATCAATTGTGTCGTCATTACCTGTATCGCTTACAAATTTATTAAATGCGTCTGTAATTTTCTTATCGACTGAACCATCTCCAACACCATTTAATGTTGTAATAGCATCTGTATTTTCTTGTATTTTATCACTTAATTCAGTTGTTTTTGTATTTACTTCACTTTTAGTATAAACACCAAGTAATTCAGCATTTATATTATGTGGATTAGTGGCACTTGTATGTGTATTTAAAGTATTTTCTACTTTGTCTACTTCTGTATCTGTATATTCTTTAGCTGTATTTAAAGCATTAGTTGCTTTTGATTCTGCTGTACCACTTACATCAGCACCAATATCTTCCGGTGTTAAAGTTATATCTGTATTAAGTGCTTTACCATTAACTGTTCTGGTATTTGGTACTGCATTAATTTGTTCTATTGTAACACCGTGTGGATTTTCTTTGTTATCTGTATGTTGTGCAATTGAATCGCTTACATTTTGAATATCTGTAGTTACATCTTCAGTAAGGGCATATTGATCATGTTCATGTTCTGCACTAGCAAACTCATTAGCATGTTTGCCATCAACTGTATCAGCATCACCACCACTAGCCGGTAAAGACTCAGGAATAGTAGGGATACTTTCTGAAACTTCGTTTATTGCTAATGCTACTGCCTTGTTTTCAATAGCGTTAGTGCTTTCAACACTAAGTGTTTCATCTACAATTGTTTTAGTAGCACCCTCTTCGATTGTAGCAAGTTTTGTTTCTGCTGTTTCAAGTTGTGTTTCAACTGTTTCAAGTTTAGTTGTAACTGGTTCATCAAGATAACTTAAATCAGTAAAAGCAGTTTCACCATCACCAACTTTTAACTTTGTACTACCATCTTCCATATTAACAACAACAATTTCACCAACAGGTAATACTGGGTTTTCTTCTACCCATTCTTGTTCTGTGTTAGTTTTACTTGTTGTGTTAATATTTAAATTGGTAGAACCTGCGACAAATCCATTTATAAATCCATTTTGGAAATCTGCACTTGCCATATAATAGTCCTCCTAGAAATTTTAATCTATATAATTTAGCAAATTTAGCAGTTTTATTTTGCTTTCTATAAATTTTAATAAATAAAAATTGCCTTAGTAAATTAATACTAAGGCAATTAAAAGTATCTTAAGGTTATTTAAATAATACTTTAATGTGAGTATTATCAAGTCTTGTTATGTGACTTTTCATTATACTTGTTCTAATTTTTAATTTATTTAATAACTATTCTAATATGACTTTCATCGATACGTTCTATCACACGATAATCAGTCTTGCTTTCTGCTTTTGTAGCTGTACCATTTTCGGTGACAGCGCAATAGTGATTTACTTCACAAGTGCCGTCGTCTATAACAACCAACTGTCCGTGTGTACCTATTACTGCCCACTCTTGTCGTTTATTACGAGCAACATAATTTTTACTTTCGTCATAATCAGGATTGATGGCATATCTTGTTTCTGTGTGAGCAGGAATTGTTATATCTAATTCTTCATTGGCTTTTGCAGGTATTTCTACAACTTCAATTAACCTTTCATCGAATGGGTCTGTTATATATTTTCCTTGCCAACTCGATTTATAACCATTTCCTGTGTTATTTGTTTCGACAGAACAAACACCTAAGATATAATCATCTTCAGTATTAGCAATTCGTATTTTATTTCCATTTGCAAAAGTAACAAAGTGCCCTCTTCTATCCTCATTATTTGGATTGCCATCTAACCACTCATAATATTGAGTATAAGCTTTCTCAGTTGTGCAAAGAGGACTAAGCCCAATAAACATACAATCTTTATTATTCAAATTTTTCACCTTCTTTTAATTTATCAATATAATCCGTGAATATACCAAGGCACAAACCTTTCATTTGCAATATTTTCATTAGTTTTACCAGGTCCAAATTCAACAGCGGTGTTGGTTATTTTTATACTTCTTCCTATAGTATACCATACATTTTCCCAGTTTGTATATTCACCAAAACCACCCATTTGATTTTTAAAGAGTATTATACTTATAGCTCCGCCATCATAGCACCACGGAACCACAGTAAGAATAAAAAAGTTATAAGATGGAAGCGATGGAAGTGAAATTGTTTGTTCTCCAAACGGAACAAATGGATTAGGGTTTGTCCAAAGAGTTTCCCCTGCGGCCACTTTTCTCCAAACATTCCAATCAGTATCGCTATTTTGTACACTTGTTCTAAACCATAAATTATTGTTTGAAGTAAGTGCTAATTCACCGAAAGGACTGCCAGATTTATCCCAGTATGGCTTCAACATTAATGTAGGTTCATAGCCAATACCGTCTGAAATACCATTTGCACCTGCATTTTTTAGATGTAGTGATAAGCCTACTGGTACGTCACTAGGCGAAGTATTTACATCTCTTGTGTCCATAAAGTGCATTTGAGTATGGTCAGCCCATCTAGCAGTACCATCGGCACTCCAAATTAAAATTTGGGTGTCAGCACCTCCGCTTGGAATATGTTTATTACCTGAAGTAGTTGGATGTGTATATGCATTAGCACCAGTTGCAATTCCATTAAGTTTAGTCTTATCATCAGCACTCATTAATCCAGCAGCACTTGTAGTTGCAGCACTATAAGTGGTATTGTTATCTGCACCCCATACAGCAGTACCGTCTGAAGACCAACGTAATATTTGTCCAGAAGAACCACCACTTGGTATATGTTTATTGCCTGTGCTTGTCGGATGAGTATAAGCATTAGCTCCTGAAGCTATTCCTGCAAGTTTATTTTTTTCTGTTGTTGTATAATCATTAGTTGAAAGACCTTTTCCATCTACTTTATCAACTTTATTTGCAAGAGCACTGTTTATAATTTTATTTTGTACAGGATTTGTACTGGTTGAACTTAAAGCGCTATCAACTGTTGTTTTATTTGCGCCTGTTGCTATGCCATCTAATTTTGTTTTATCTGTAGCAGACATTAAACCATTAGTAGACTGAGTTGCTACAGAGTAAGTTGTGTTATTATCTGGAATAGTAATTGTAGTTGCAGTTCCAGATGATGGAGTAAGAGTAATCTTATGTCCATCAGAAGCGTCTTGAGTTAATGTATAAGTTGTATTATTATCAGTGGTCTTAAATCCACTATCGTTTGTAAGCTGAGATGTTTTAGTTGGGATAGTAGGAGTACCTGAAAGGTCACTGTACTTTCCACTCTTTGCTACTGTTGCTAAATCACTATTATTAACTTTCTTATTAACTTCAGTAGTTAAGTTAGAAATTGCATTTGCATTTTCAGTTGCATCACCTAATTCTACAAATTTTCCATTATTAAATACAAATTCTTTATTTCCATAAATTACAGTATCGCCATTGGAGTAACCTGAAGTTATAGTTGTAGGATCTGTGGTGATAACTCCTCTAAAGTGCATCGCTCCTGAAAGACCTGTAATAGTATTTTCTAATTCAGAAAGTCTTGAATCATGAGAAGCGTCTGCGTTTGTACGATTTGTAATTTCTGTAGCTAAGTCAGTTGCAACTTTTGAAGCGCTTTGTTTTGCTTCATTTGCTGCTATCTGAGCATTATCTCCAGCAGTTTTTGCTTCTACAATTGCGGCATCTTTTCCATCCGCATAGTTTTTTGCATAAGTTTTAGCATTTGTTTCTGCAGTACTTGCTGAACCTTTACTATCATATGATTCATCATGTTTGTGGTCTATATTTGATTTTCCACTTGCAATAGTATCAGTATATTGGTTAGCTGTAGTAACTGCTTCATTTGCTTTTGTTTGTGCTGTTCCTGCAACATCTGCACCAACATCTTCAGCAGTTAATTCAATATCTGTATTTAATTCTTTACTATTTATTTTTCTTGTTACTGGCACAGCATTTATTTGATCTGCTGTAACATTATGTGGATTTTCTTTATTATCTTTATGCTCATTGATTGAATTATTAATATTAGTAATTTCAGAATTAACCTCTTCACTTAAAGCATATTGAATATGTTCATGTTCTGCATTTGCAAAATCTTCAGCGTGCTTGCCATCGACTGTATCTGCATTTCCGCCATCTGCTGGCAGAGTTTCAGGAATAACAGGAATACTTTTTGAAACCTCATTTATTGCAAATGCTACAGCTTTATTCTCAATAGCATTGGTACTTTCAACATTAAGTGTTTTATCTACTACTGTATTAGTAGCTCCTTCTTCAATCGTAGCAAGTTTTGTTTTTGCTGTTTCAAGATTATCTTCGATAGCTATAAGTTTAGCAGTAGTTGGTTCATCTATATAAGATAAGTCTGAGTATGCAGTTTTACCATCACCAACTTTTAATTTGGTGCTACCGTCTTCTAAAGTTACTACTATAATTTCACCAGCAGGAAGAACTGGATTTTCTTCTGCCCAAGCTTCTTCTGTATTAACTTTACTTATAGTATTAACATTTATGTTAGTCGAACCGGCAACAAATCCGTTTATAAAACCGTTTTGAAAGGCTGTGTTCGCCATTTTATAAATTCCTCCTAGAAATTTTAATCTATATAATTTAGCAATTTTATTTTGTTTTCCATAAATCTTAATAAATAAAAATTACCTTGGTAATTTAATACCAAGGTAATTAAAAGCGTCTTAATCTTATTTAACTAATACTTTAATATGAGTTTCATCAAGTCTTGCCATAACACGATAGCCTTCTTTTGTAGTAGAAGCAGTACCTATACCATTTTCTTTAGGAACTACTCTTCCACCTACTACACAACTACCATCGTCAATTAATACAATTTGACCAACTAAACCAACTATGCCCCATTCTTTACGGTTTTCACGCATAATATATTCCTCGTCAGGATTATAATCTGGATTAAGAACATACTGAATTGCTGTAGTTGCTGGTTCTATAACTTCTCCAGTTATTTCGTCTACTACTTCAGGAACTTCAACTTCTTGTGTAAGTTTGCCACCGAATATATCTGTTAAATATTTTCCTTGCCATTCTTCACTTGCTGAGTTACCTATAAATGCTTGGTCATCTGAAATAATACCAATATAATCATCATCAGCATTTGCAATTCTGATTTTTTCACCCTCAAGAGCTACAAATAATCCTCGTCTGTCTTCATTGTCTGGATTTCCATCTGCCCATTCAAATAATTCAGCAAAGTCAGCACCTGATGAACCAAAAGAATTAGCACCATAACATTTACCACCACTTGTAACACGAAAAGCATTTTTAGTTGCCGAAGAGGTACCACAACCTACTATAAACAATGCGTCGGCATTTGTTGAGTCTTGAGTATCACCTGTAGAAGGAGAATATATTATAGTATTATATTTTCCAAATACTGCCTGTGCATAACCTGTTGTTCCTTCAGCATCAGCATTAGATGTCGTTGTGTAATAACCGTGTGCTAATGAAGCATAACCGTATGCCCTCGCGGATTGTCCTCCCGCATGAGACCGACTACCAACTGCTTTAGTAGCCATTCCTTCAGCATGAGAAAAATCACCTAATGCAAGACAATTAAGTCCCTCAACATGAGAGGCTTCGCCTTTTGCCAAAGAAAACCTTTTGTCAGCTGCTGCATTAGTCCAAGCTGTTATTATTTCTGCATTATCCGTACTTGTAGTTACTTTATTTGCATTACTGTAACTATCACCCTCTGCATGAGAGTGGTTACCACTTGCTGTTGTATAACCACCTTCAGCATGAGAATAATTACCACTTGCTATTGTGAGACGACCCTCGGCATGAGATTGTGAGCCACTTGCAATTGTTTCATAACCTTCAGCGTGAGAAGCGTAAGAACTTGCATTTGTTTGATAACCTTCTGCGTGAGAAAAGTTACCACTTGCGGTTTTCGCACTATTAAATAATTCTGCATTAATACCTGTACCACTCCAGCCCTTACCAGATGATATTGTGCCCCAAGTAGCAGTACCATCTTCACTCCATTTTAATACTTGTCCACTTGAACCACCACTTGGAATGCCGCTTAACTCAGTAGCATCATCTTGACTAGTACCGCCTACATAAACTTTACCTGCAAACCAAGCATTACCGTCCCAGTCGAGTGTATGAGCATTAGAGCGAGCGTCATCTGCTGTACCATTACCAACAATGTGTGCATATTTACCTTCAGTGTCTTCTATATTATATTTACCTTGTGTGTGTTGTGAATCGCCACTTACTGTTGTTCCAGTACCTTCAGCGTGAGAGGCATAACCACTTGCCGTTGTACTGTTACCTTCTGCGTGAGAAGCCTGACCACTTGCTGTAGTTTTATAACCTTCCGCATGAGAACTATAACCTTTTGCTTTACTAGTATCTCCTTCGGCATGAGAAGCAATACCACTTGCTGTTGTGATGTATCCTTCTGCATGAGAACAGTCGCTGCTTGCTGTAGTTTTATATCCTTCTGCATGAGAATAAGAGTCACTCGCTGTTGTTTGATAACCTTCTGCGTGAGAATTTTCACCGTTAGCAATCGTTTCACGACCTTCAGCATGTGAATAATTACCGCTAGCTTCAGAATAATGACCTTCGGCGTGAGAAATATCACCACTTGCTATTGTTCTGTTACCCTCAGCGTGAGAAACACTACCACTTGCTGTTGTACTTTGACCTTCAGCGTGTGAATAATTACCAGTTGCGATATTACCATTGATGGCGTAAGTAATAGTCGCATCAAAGGGATGGGTTTCAAATACTCTATCTCTGTAATCGTTGAATATTTCTGCACCCTCAGCAGCGGTTGCAAAAGTACCAGAAGCTGTCTCTAAACTTTGACCAGTAATATTTTCACCAACACCACCAGCACCTAATTCAGTGGCATCATCTTGACTAGTACCACCAATATATATTTTACCTGCAAACCAAGCATTACCATCCCAGTCAAGAGTATGAGCGTTAGAATGAGTTTCTGTTTGAGTTGTGGTATCATAATTACCATTACCTACAATATGAGCATATTTGCCTTCGGTATCTTCAATGTTATATTTACCCTGTACATGAGAATTAGCACCACTTGCTTTTGTACCACTACCTTCAGCATGAGAAATGTTACCACTTGCTAGCGTTCTTTGTCCCTCAGCATGAGAGTAATAACCAGCTGCTATTGTACGAATACCTTCTGCATAAGAAGAATGACCACTTGCTGTTGTACCATAACCTTTGGCATGAGAACTAAAACCACTTGCTGTTGTTCCATAACCCTCAGCATGAGAATACTTACCACTTGCGATATTATTTGTATAATCATTAAATATCTCAGCGTTTTTATCTGCGGTTACAGTTGTTTCACTTATTGTATATTCTGTACCAGTTACATCTTTGCCAACTTGATTACTTAAATCTTTATAATCACCGCTTGTAGCAACATTAGCTAAACCACTAACATCACCTGCAGTATGAGTATGTCCTGTGTTTGATTTACCATCTAAAGTTGTTTGTAAATCAGTTACATTAGCAATTGTATGTGTGTGACTAGTATCAGCCTTATTATCTAAAGCACCTTTAATAACTTTATTCTGTATAGCATTTGTACTACTGTCACTTAATTCACTATCAACAACAGTTTTTGTAGCACCTGTTTCAATACCATCAAGTTTTGTTTTATCTTCAGCACTTAAAAGTCCACTATTACTTGTTGTAGCTACTTCATAAGTAGTATTGTTGTCATCAACTTCACTTACAAGAGTTTCTCCACTCATAAGTTGTATTTTCTTTTGAGTAGCATCTTTTATAAGTGTATAAGTTGTGTCTGTAAGTTTAGCATCTGCTGGTAAATCTTGTTCTATTTTATAAGCTATTTCTTGAGGAGTTCCTGTAGAATCTAAGTAAATTGGTTTTGTACTTGAACCTTTTTCTACTTTATCTATTTTCTTACCATTTGCTTCTTCAAGTGCTTGTGCTAATTCATCATCTGTAGCCATAGCATTTTGTATTTCTTGAATTGTAGTAAGTACTCCTTCAAATTCTGTATCAGTTACTAATTTTTCGATTTCTGAGTCTGTATATGCTTTTGCTTCAGTTACTGCAGCACTTTTATTTGCATCTGAATATTCTTTTGCTGTTGTAAGTGTACTAGTATCTGCTTGTGCAAATTCACTTCTAATTGCTTCAAATTGTGTATTAGAAGAAGTGGCATGAGAAGTAAGATCACCTTTTACAGTTTCAACTTCACTATTTAATGTGTCAATTGATTGATTTACTGTAGTAAACTTTGCGTCTACTTCTGTTTCTGTATAATAAACATCATCATGATTATGTTCACTATCTGCCTTTGTACTTACTGCACTATTAACAAATGTTTCACTTGCAAGACCTTCTATTGAAGGGATTTCTGGTTTATCAGTTAAATCATTGTAACTTCCACTAAAGTCTGATTTAGCGTTCCAAGTAGCTTTTTCTGCATCTGTTACAACTCTATGAGTTTCATCTTCAGTTAATTCAGAAAGAGCACCAGGGATATCAACTTGACCTACTTTTTCATCTACATAAGTTTCAGTAGCTAATCCGTTAATCGAAGGAATGGTAGGCTTGTTATCTAAGTCGTTATAGTCGCCTGAGAATTCAGATTTAGCATTCCAGTTATCTTTATCTTCTTCAGTAACATGAATAGTTGTATCTTCAGTATGATTATTTAAATCGTCTGTATTTGCTTTGTTTTGTATAGCTAAGTCAGTATATTCTTTTGCGTTTTCTAAAGCTTCATTTGCTTTTTGTTGAGCGATTTCTTCAGTATTATCAGGAACTAAATAAATAGAATCTTGTTCTATTTTATTCTCATCATACGCTTTATCATATTGTTCCTGACTTACTAAAGTATTTATTTTTAAAGTAGATATTTTTCTTGTTTCCAATTTAACTCTATCTCCTTATTAAAATTCTTTTCCAGTAATCATTTCATATTCTTCTTCTGTAATACCAGTTGCTTTACCCACAACATTACGAAGTCTTGTTTCATTCCATAAACCAGTATCATAATACTGTTTGATTTTTTCGTAATTCTTACTCATTGTTATACCTCCAAGTCTACACCAGTCATAATAGCAATATAGTCAATATCTGCACGTTGTTGTTGAATGTCGATTATTGAGAGTTCAGCGAGATATTCTTGGTATTCTGCTTTGGTTAATTTAGCTTCTTGGTATTCATAGAGAGTTATGGTTTCGTTAGAAATCTCGTCTACTTTTTGAGTTTCTATAATATCTTTACGAAGATATGTATATTTCTTTGAAGAAGTAGTATCTACTAATTCTGGTTTTATAGTAGACTCTGATTTAATATAATTTATATACATATTATTCTACCTCCTCGATTGGTGCTAATGGTTTGCAAGAGATTGAAGCATTGACTGCCCAATCAGTAGTAGTTGAAAGATGTCGAAGTCCAACATATAAAGCACCTACCCTAAATGAAGCATTAGAGCCACCGCCAACAAGTGCATAACTTATTTGACTTTTGTCATAATATAGACCATCTGTATAGTATGTGGATGCACTACCATTTGCTACTTTTGGTATTAATCCTAATGGGTTAAAGCTCATTTTATTAATATAACCACCTGATGTTCCACTTGGAGTGCAGTCATTAAGGGTAATATAACCAGCACCATCTGTATTATATCCATCTGTAGCAGAGCCATCAAACTGCCCAAATGTTAACTTAACTTTCTGAGTTCCTTTGTCATTAATCCAACCTGCTATTCTTCTCCAAGCATTGCCCCAATAATTTTCCATACCAAATACTTTAACTCCGACCATTTCTGAATTATTACTACCCCAAAATAATCCTGCCGAGTCCATTGTACCTGTTGAAATTCTTGAGTTAGAAGTTGATGAACCACCTGTATAATAACCATTGCCAAACACTGTTTGAGTATCAGTTGATTTACTAATAAGCAGTAATAATAAGTTAATTAACATTCTATCTGAGTAAACTTCTGTGTACCAAATAGTATCATCATTTTGGTTGTTTGCTTTAGCTAAATTAATTTCAGTTGTTGTTGTTTTTGTGTGTATTGGTGTTTTACCTGATAAACTTCTCAATCTTGTTCCATCTGAATAACCATTATAAATAGGCATATAACAATAATCTATCTCATTACCATTATTGTCAATATGTGACCAACACTGGAAATCTTCATCTACTTTTTTATTACTGAAATAGATATTTGCAGTGTTATCTTCGTTATCTACAATCTTCCAATAAGTTTTTGGAATACCAACCATTGCATTACCTTCAAAATTAACATCTGCAATATCAGAAGCAGTGTCATCTTCTTTCAAAGTATAATCCTTTGGATTAAGATAATAAGCAACAGTGCCATCATAATTAAGCATACAAGGTTTAAC
>JAEIGA010009289.1_pt1 | contig 14876 bp, 6 predicted proteins | sample 9270691 | NCBI WGS metagenome assembly JAEIGA01 (sample SAMN17057246, study PRJNA624740) | gut metagenome | biome: biome; isolation source: fecal sample | host: Bos grunniens | place: China: Xizang | collected 2019
ATGCGTATAAAGACTTTTATCAAAAAGCCATCGACCAACATAAATGGTATGGTTTCTGGAATTACGGAGACGTAATGCATGCTTATGATCCCGCCCGCCATTCCTGGAGATATGACATAGGAGGCTTTGCCTGGGATAATACAGAATTGGCTTCCAACATGTGGTTATGGTATAATTTCCTCCGTACCGGTGATGCACAAATTTGGAAAATGGCAGAAGCCATGACACGCCATACAGCCGAAGTGGATGTATACCATATAGGTCCCAATGCTGGTTTAGGCAGCCGTCATAATGTAAGCCATTGGGGATGCGGAGCCAAAGAAGCCCGTATCAGTCAGGCTGCATGGAATCGTTTCTATTATTATTTGAGTACCGATGAACGATGCGGAGATTTAATGACAGAAGTAAAAGACTCAGAGCAAAAACTATATACGCTCGACCCGATGCGTCTGGCACAACCGCGCAGTTTGTATCCTTGTACGGCTCCTGCCCGCTTACGTATTGGTCCGGATTGGTTGGCTTATGCCGGTAATTGGATGACAGAATGGGAAAGGACACAGAACATCGCATACAGAGACAAAATTATTGCTGGCATGAAGAGTATCTGTGCATTGCCTAACCGAGTCATTACGGGACCTACCGCTTTAGGATTCGACCCGGCTACTGGTATCATTACCTCCGAATGCGATCCAACATTGATTAACACCAACCATTTGATGACTATCATGGGAGGTTTTGAGGTAATGAATGAAATGATGGAAATGATTCAATTACCTGAATGGAAAGATGCTTGGCTTGACTTAACCTTGCGTTATGACCAAAAGCGTTTCCGCATTTCACGCCTGGTAGGTTATGCAGCACACCATACCCGGAATAACACTTTAGCCAAAGAGGCTTGGTCTGATTTGTTCAGACGCTTGGAAAGAGACCCGGCGCCTCCTTTCAAGATAAACAAGATATTACCGCCCGAGGTCCCCTCTCCTATCGATGAATGTACCAGCATCAGTACAAATGATGCAGCTTTATGGAGTTTGGACGCTATTTATATGCAAGAAGTTATACCCATGGACTAAAAATAGAATTTATGAAAAAAGTATTATTGACAATTTTAGGTACAGTAAGTTTTACAACTTCAGCCTTAGCACAATTTGGTAATTGTACCCCTTCCGAACAATGGAAATATGTAGACAAAGTTACTGGACAAACCATTACCGTTTTGACCGACACCACCAAAAATGACCGGTTCTTATATCAAACCGATCCGATGTGGACAGCAGACGGAAAATATTTGTTATTCCGCTCCTCCAGCCGAGGTGACGATAAAACCATTGAACGTACTTTACCCAATGGAGAAAAGAGAAGTTTCCGTCCGACACAAATCTATTTCATCGAAATGGAAACTGGAAAGATTATCCAAGCTACAGAAGGGCCTAACTTGGGGAATGCTTTCCTGGCCAACAAAAGCAACAAAATGTTCATGAGCCGTAGAGAAGAAGGCAATTGGAATATGTATGTAATGGATTTGGAATCATTCTTTGCAGATGTTAAGAAAGGAAAGGTCAAGAAAGCCAAACATTATGAAACATTCATCGGAACCTTTCCTACCGAAATGGGAAGACCTGGAGGATATGCCATCGATTGTAATGACGACTATGCGTACATCGGTGTAGAACGCGATGGAACGGAAGAAGAGAAGGAACGTATGGAAAAAAATGCTTTTCTACCTTTGTCAAACCAACCAGTTAAAATCAAACAGGTTCTCTCAGGACTTCGTAAAATGAATCTTCAAACCGGTGAAGTAACCAAAATTATCGACACTGAATTCAAGGTTGGTCATATACAGGCAAGCCGATTCACTCCGGGTGAAATTGTATTCTGCAACGAAACGGGAGGCGATGCTCACCAACGTATGTGGTTCTGCACAGCCGACGGTTCTGTATTCAAGCCTTTATATAAAGAAACACCGCTCGATTGGGTAACACATGAAACATTCGGGACCAAAGATTTTGTTTATTTCAACATCTTAGGTTTCCAACCACGCTTACGTAAACAAGCCAACGGTATTGTCCGCATCAATCTTCGTACCGACGATGTAGAATTATTAGGACAAGTAGAATTGGATATGGACCAAAAAGCCATGGAAGGACAATTGATTGGACGTGGTTTCTGGCATTGCAATTCCAGTCGCGACAACAAATGGGCGGCAGGTGATACATTTGCAGGCAATGTATGGGTTATCAACGTAGAAACCGGACAACGCCATCAACTTGTATCAGACACTAAAATGAAGCCCGACCATGCACATCCAAGCTTCAGTCCTGACGGTACTAAAGTTCTTTTCCAATCGGGACACTTCACAGAAGGAAAACGTCTGAATTTGATGATGGTTGATATTAGTCACCTCAACAAATAAAGGTCTTTGAATAAAAATCAAGGAAAGATGTACAGTTTTCCATTGTAAAAAGACAAATTATATGTTTCTTTGCAAAAAAATTAATCACATGAAAAAAAATTTAATACTCTCGATTCTGTTTATAGCATTAGGTTTTGGAATCGTTAAAGCGCAAGAATTGCCCGATAGAAGAGAGACAATGAAAGCCATTGTCAAGGTTAATGACTATTTCATGAAAAAATGGCCGGATGCCGGACTTGCTACTTTCGTAGGAAATAAAATGCGTCCCAGCAGCTTGTGGACACGTGCCGTATATTATGAAGGTTTGATGGCGCTCTATACTATCAACCCACAAGACAGATATTTTAAATATGCATACGATTGGGGTGAAGCACATAAATGGACTCCGCGTGGTGGAAATACCACTCGCGATGCCGACAATTATTGTTGCAGCCAAACATATATTGACATGTATCGCATCACACGCGATTGGCGTATGATTCAAAATGCCAAGGTAAATGCCGATATGATTGTAAACACCCCTCAAAACGGTGACTGGTGGTGGATTGACGCTATTCAGATGGGTATGCCTGTTTTCGCCAAGTTAGGTAATATTACAGGTGAACAGAAGTACTTTGACAAGATGTGGGATATGTATGAACATACACGTAACATCGAAGGTGGTAAAGGTATGTATAATCCGAAGGACGGTTTGTGGTGGCGTGACCGCGATTTCGATCCTCCCTATAAGGAACCGAATGGCGAAGATTGTTACTGGAGCCGCGGTAACGGATGGGTATATGCAGCTTTGGTACGCGTATTGGATGAAATTCCTGCCAACGAAACACACCGTCAGGATTATATAAACGATTTCATCGCCATGAGCGAAGCTCTTAAGAAATGCCAACGCAAAGACGGTTATTGGAATGTGAGCTTACATGATGAAAGTAACTTCGGCGGCAAAGAAGTATCTGGTACTTCACTCTTCGTATACGGTATGGCATGGGGTATCCGCAAAGGTATCTTGGATAAGAAAACATACCTCCCAGTTGTATCCAAAGCTTGGAATGCAATGATAAAAGAAGCTGTACATCCAGACAACGGTTGTTTGGGATTCGTACAAGGTACAGGTAAAGAACCGAAAGATGGTCAACCCGTTGGATATAACAATACTCCTGACTTTGAAGATTATGGCATCGGATGCTTCATCTTGGCCGGTACTGAAGTTTACAAATTAGATTAAGAATTAAGGTTAACAATAGATTCATAACAAAAATTGGTTTTTCATAGACAAATTTTAAAAGTTAGAATTAAGTAGTTAAGGAAAAGGAGCGACTGTGAAGCCGCTCCTTTTATTTTACTACTTCTCGTACAGGTTTATCCATTACAGACCTGTAAGGTATCATTTTACAGTAAAAAAAGGAAGTGGAGGTATACATTCCCATCCACTTCCTCTAGGTTTTGTTCACAACTTATTCCTTTACTTAATCTTGAAAACCAAAACTCCAGCTGTAGGAATATTTGTTTCGCCTATCAGAACTTCTGCTTTTTTCGGAAGTTCAAATGTATAAGGTTTATCGCTGTAATTCAAAACAATGCCCAAGCCATTGCGATACTCCATGGTTACACCATACGGTAAATCCATCACCGAAATACCCAACTCTGTATAGAGTTTCTTCAGCAAATCCTTCTCCATGATACCATCTGTACTATCCACTCCAATATAAGTAATAGTTCCTTTGCCCAATTTACGGGTGGTTATCGCCGGTTTTCCCTCATAGTATTCATCGATATAGGTAGCCCACACTTTAGAGTCCTTTCCGGGTTTCAATATTTCGCCCCATGTATTCCATGTATATGTCTTTCCATCCATCACTACTTTACCTGGCTCTTCAGGTAATAACAGATCATAGAATTCCATCTCATTTCCGGTCAATTCATTAATCATAGATCCAAAAGGTATTTCCGGTAAACGGCCGAAACGGTCTTTCTGTGCGGTACGGCAAGTAAGTACTAAGTTTCCTCCCTGCTTTACATAGTCTATCCAACGGTTTACCAATTCCTTGTCGGCCATCTGATAAGCAGGAGCAATCACTACAGGATATTCATTCAGTTCCTTCTTTTCGGATATAAAATCTACCGGTGCTCCAAACGATTTCAACGTACGATAATATTTCTCGATATGGGCAAAGGTATCCCATGTACGGTTCTGTTTCTGACGAGAGATACTCCATGAATTTTCGTGATTGAACAATATAGCAGTACGGCGAGCCATGTAATCAGAAGGCTTCACGTCACGTGCTTCAGTTCTTCTTCTCAAAGCCTTGATTTCCTTCATAAATTGAGCATATTCATATCCTCCTGGAGTTACCGTCACACCATCGGTGCCTACAATACCATAATGATATTGTTCGGTACCATACAAGGGTTGGCGATAACGATACGTACATATAAAGTCACTTCCACCGGCAAAAACACTCCACATCCACAAACGGACAGCACCTGGCAATGGCTGCGGATTGATGCTTCCCCAATTCACTTGCCCCGGTTGAAGTTCCATGACACCATACGTACCCTGGATAGGACGGAAAAAGTCATTAGCCAAAGCGATACGTAATGGATTCCCAACTCGATACCCTCTTCGACCAATTCCTTCATTATCGCCATAAACCATATAACGGGTATAACTTTGAAAATCCAGATCAGGGCTTCCGCCAATATGGCCTTCTTCATAATTGGGTATATAATTGGTTGTAACCCACTGATTTTTGGCATATTTCTTAATCAAAAGACATTGTTCATTCAAAAAATCGTTGGTCTGTTCTGCTGCAAAACGACGATAATCCAATATCTGATGGTGATTCATAAACATCTGTGCCGTCTTTGGAAGAGTTATTTCATCGAAAGAGGCATATACTTCACTCCAGAAAGCTGTACCCCAAGCCTTATTCAAGGATTGAATATCGTTATTATATTTTTCACGAAGAAAATCACGGAAAGCCAATTCCGCTTTCGGATTATAATCGTGCTGAACAGCCGGTTCATTATCTAATTGCCAACCTACGATACGAGAGTCATTTCCATAATGCTGTGCCAGTTTTTCAATCATCCTGTAAGACAATTCACGATATTTGGGAGAAGCAAACGAAGCATGTTGGCGTGCACCATGATCGAGTACTGTGCCATCTTCGTATTTCACCAATATTTCCGGATATTTACGGCTCAACCATACCGGAGGAGTCGCTGTAGACGTACACATAATAACTTTCAAATCATATTTTGCCGCCAATGCTACCGCTTTATCCAACCAAGCAAAATCGTATTTCCCTTCTTCGGGTTCCAATTGTGCCCAAGCAAACTCAGCAAAATGAGTAAATTCAAAACCCAATTCGTGCATTTTCTTAAAGTCACGTTCCCATTGGCTTTCATCCCAATGCTCAGGATAATAGTAAACACCGGTCAATGTCAAGTCCTTGTCATTGAACCATGGTTTCTGCGCCCCAGCTCCACCCATAAGCATACAGGCACACAATACGGTTAATAATCTTTTCTTCATGTTTAAAATAGTTTTGAACAAAGGTAAGAAATTCTACGGTTCTACCAATGATTTACACAATAATCCATTATTTTGTACAACTTTCCATCCAAACATAAATAAAAATAAGCTATCTTAGCGACATTAAAAACAATTAATAAAAAACATTCATGAAAAAAACAATTCTTTGCAGTTTGGTTATCGCAATCTGTTGCTGCCATTTATCGGCTCAAAGCTATAAATTCGATTTTACAAGCAATAAAAAAACCAAAGAGGGATACATCAAGATTTCTCCATCCGACCGTTATTCAGAAGAAAAAAGATACGGCTACGATTTACAAGCTTCGCCCGATGGAAAAAGCAATGTACCTTTCTTTTTCTCAGTCCAAGTGCCTGATGGCAATTATCATGTAACAGCCGTTATCGGAAGCTCCCAAAAAGCCGGTATAACATGTGTACGTGGTGAATCACGGCGATTGTTTGCCGAGGCTATCCCAACCCGAAAGAAAGAGACTAAAATATACGAATTTACCATCAACAAGCGTAACACAAAGATTTCCGACAAAGAAAATGTACGCATCAAGGCACGTGAACGAAGTAAATTGAATTGGGACGACAAACTGACTTTAGAATTCAATGGCGATGCACCTGTTCTGAGCGAGCTTATTATCAACAAGGTGGACGATATCCCTACCCTTTTCCTGTGTGGCAACTCCACTGTAGTAGACCAGGACAATGAGCCATGGGCTAGCTGGGGACAGATGATTACTCGTTTTTTCAATGATAAGGTATGCTTTGCCAACTATGCAGAATCCGGTGAATCGGCCAATACATTTATTGCTGCCGGTCGTTTGAAAAAAGCGCTTTCACAAATGAAGAAGGGTGACTACATCGTTATGGAATTCGGTCACAATGACCAAAAGCAGAAAGGGCCGGGTAAAGGAGCCTATTATTCGTACATGACCAGTTTGAAAACTTTTATCGACGAGGCACGTGCACGTGGCGCTTACCCCATACTGATAACCCCTACTCAACGTCGTTCTTTTGGCTCTGACGGTAAAATCAAAGACACGCACGAAGATTATCCTGAAGCCATGCGTTGGCTGGCCAACAAAGAGAACATTCCTTTAATAGATCTCAACGAAATGACCCGTACCTTTTACGAAGCCATGGGCGTAGAAGAATCCAAGAAAGCATTTGTACACTATCCAGCCGGGACTTATCCTAATCAGACTAAGGATTTTGCCGACAACACACACTTCAATCCTTATGGAGCCTATCAGATAGCCAAATGCATCATCGAGGGCATGAAGAAACTGAATCTGCCCATCATCCAATATTTGCGTGAGGACTATGTGACTTACAATCCTGCTCAACCGGATGATTGGAACAATTTCCAATGGTATGACAGTCCGTTTACTGAAATAGAAAAGCCTGATGGCAATTAAAAAAGAACAATCAAAAAACAAGCATCATATGAAAAAGAAATTTTTACTCTTTTGCCTATTGGCAACAAGTGGTTCGATCATTGCACAAGATTGGCCTACCATACAACCCGAAGCACGTCCCAGTGCTCGTTGGTGGTGGTTGGGTAGCGCTGTAGACAAAGAAAACCTGACCTATAATCTAGAGGAATATGCCAAGGCCGGTTTGGGTGCCATGGAGATTACCCCCATTTATGGTGTACAAGGAAACGACAAGAACAACATTCCTTACCTCACCCCCCAATGGATGGACATTCTGCAACATACCCAAGCCGAAGGTAAACGGTTGGGTATACAAATTGACATGAACATGGGTACAGGCTGGCCTTTTGGCGGCCCCCATATCAGCATAGCAGATGCTGCTACCAAAGCTATATTCCAAACCTACGAAGCCGAAGGCGGCCAAAAAGTGATTATCGACATACAAGTACAAGATCCCAAGCAAGCTCCTCATGCCACATTGAGCCGTATCATGGCTTACTCGGACAAAGGTACCTGTCTCAATCTTACTTCCAAAGCCAAGAACGGACAATTGGAGTGGCAAGCGCCACAAGGCAAATGGGATATTGTGGTATTATATATCGGCAAGACTTTACAGAAAGTAAAACGAGCCGCTCCCGGTGGAGAAGGTTATGTCATGGACCACTTGAACAAACAGGCCGTAGCCCGCTACTTTGCTCATTTTGAAAAAGCTTTCAAAGAAAACAAAACCCACTATCCGCATACCTTTTTCAATGACTCTTACGAAGTATACGGAGCCGATTGGGCGCCCGATTTACTAGAGCAATTTGCCAAGCGCAGAGGATATAAGCTGGAAGAACATTTCCTTGAGTTCTTGAGCAAAGAGCGAAACGAAACGGTTGCACGTATCGTAAGCGATTACCGCGAAACAATTTCGGATCTGTTATTGGAAAACTTCACCCGTCCATGGAGTGCTTTTGCACGCAAGCATGGTAGCACAACCCGAAATCAAGCACACGGTTCACCTGCTAATCTGATTGACACGTATGCTGCGGTTGACATCCCCGAATGTGAAGGTTTCGGTTTGTCGGAATTCCATATCAAAGGATTACGCAAGGATTCCATTACACGCAAGAATGACTCCGACCTCTCCATGTTAAAGTATGCCTCATCGGCAGCACACATCAGTGGTAAACCTTTCACATCTTCTGAAACATTTACCTGGCTGACTGAGCATTTCCGGACTTCGCTTGCCCAATGCAAGCCCGACATGGACTTGATGTTTGTATCTGGTGTAAACCACATGTACTTCCACGGTACAACCTATTCACCCAAGGAAGCCAAGTGGCCGGGATGGAAATTCTATGCTTCCATCGATATGTCGCCTACCAACAGCATTTGGCGCGATGCTCCGGCATTCTTCAAGTACATCAGTCGTAGCCAATCATTCTTGCAAATGGGTAAGCCCGACAATGACTTTCTGGTTTATCTGCCTGTATACGACATGTGGCAGGAACAACCCGGACGTTACCTTACCTTCAGCATCCACGAAATGGCACACCGTGCACCCAAGTTCATAGAAACCGTCAACACCATCAACCGTTGCGGATACGACATGGACTACATTTCGGACGCATTCGTCAAAAGTACCCGTTGCATGGACGGAAAATTGTTGACTCAAGGAGGAACCTCCTACAAAGCCATAATCATACCGGCCGTAAAAATGATGCCGGCCGAAGTACTTGCACACCTATTGAAACTAGCCAAGGAAGGTGCTACCATCATCTTTACAGAAAACTATCCACAAGATGTACCTGGTTATGGAAAGCTGGATAGCCGTAGAAAAACATTCCAACGCATTCAACAGACTTTGCCTTCTGTTTCTTTCGAAAGTACCTCCGTTTCTCCTTACCAAAAGGGAGCCATCATTACCGGTAGCGACTATCAATCGGTACTTGCAAAAAGTGGTGTAGTACCCGAAGAAATGAAAGCTCAATACGGATTGCAATGTATCCGCCGAAGCAACGAAACAGGTCATCACTATTTTATTTCCTCCCTTCAGGATAAAGGGGTAGACCATTGGGTTAATTTGTCTGTGTCTGCTAAAGATGCCATGTTCTTCAACCCCATGAATGGAGAAAAGGGAAAGGCCAAACTCCGTACTGAAAATGGCAAAACACAAGTATATTTACAACTTCAATCGGGCGAAAGCGTTATCCTGCAAACTTTCAATCATGTATTGGAGCATATAGCCGAATGGAAATATATAGAGGAACAACCCGTCAGTCTCAGTTTGGATCATGGTTGGAAACTCTCATTTGTAGAAAGTATACCAGCGGTAGAAGGATCTTTCGATATAGATACTCCAACGTCATGGACAGAGTTGAATCATCCCAATGCTACCAAGACCATGGCTACAGGATTGTACACTAACGAAATAGCTCTTCCCAACATTCCTGCCGACGATTGGATTCTTGACTTGGGCGATGTGCGCGAAAGTGCCCGTGTACGCATAAACGGACAAGATGCCGGTACCGCTTGGGCTGTACCCTACCAACTCAAAGTGGGCAAATTCCTGAAACCAGGTAAGAACCTTATCGAAGTAGAAGTAACCAACTTGCCAGCCAACCGCATTACGGACATGGATAAGCGTGGCGAAAAATGGCGCATCTTCAATGAAATCAATATGGTAAAGCTCAACTACAAGCCAGGAGTTTATGTTTGGGATCCTCTGCCTTCAGGTCTCAATGGTACTGTTAAGCTTATACCGGTAAACTATAAATAAGAGTTTTAGGATGCATTAACACCATGATAGATTATGAAAAAAAGACTTCTATTTATATGCACATTATTCACTCTCACGGCATCGGCACAAATTTCAAAGCCACGCCGTGAGTATGTGGAGTATCTGATAAGTACCGACCACATAGACCGCAATTACCAAACAGGACAACCCGCCTATGTAAAGCTTCAAGCCTTTGCAGGTGGTGTTCCCTTAGAAAATACATACGTGCACTACACTCACGGAGACGAGATGATGTCTCAGTCTGCTTCCGATTCCATCCTTATCCAGGGAGGCGAAGCCTTGATACCCGTAGGTACCCGCCAAGAGCCAGGCTTCCGTACCTGCCACCTCCATTTTCAAGTAAATGGTCGGGAGTACAAGGATATGGTAAAGGTAGCCTATTCACCCGAGCGTATACAGCCCGTAATTCCTATGCCCGAAGACTTTGAAAAATTTTGGAACAAAGTAATGAAGAAGACACGTTCCCTACCCATGGATGTAGAGGTAACTCCCCTTCCCCAATACGACACTCCTACAGTCAAGGTATCGTTGGTAAAACTCCTTTGCGGAGAGAACGGACGCTCCATCTATGGTTATTTATCCCAACCCAAGAAAGAAGGCAAATATCCTGTACTTTTCAGTCCTCCGGGAGCTGGAGTCAAGAAGATGGGACCTAGCATGAGCTATGCCGAAAAAGGTTTCATTTCGCTTAACATTGAAATACATGGTTTCTCGCCAGAAATTAGCGGAGAAGAATATAAGGAACTCAATAAAAAGTATGGCGACTACATGTACTTAGGCCTTAATCAACCGCAAGAATATTATTATAAGGATGTATATGCCGGTTGCGTGCGCGCTATCGATTACCTTTGTTCGCTCCCTCAGTTCGATGGCAAGAACGTTTGTGTAACTGGTGGTAGCCAGGGTGGTGCTTTGAGCATCGTAACAGCCGCCCTTCATCCTCAAGTTACTTGTGTAGCCGCCTACTATCCAGCCATGAGCGACATGAACGGTTTCCTTCACGAACGTGCCGGAGGATGGCCCAAGTTCTTCCGCGACGAGGAAACCATAGCCAAAATGAATGGAGTTGCCATCGACCAAGCCGTACGCACTTTATCTTATTATGATGTGGTGAACTTTGCCAAACAGATCAAGGTACCCGGCTTCTACTCGTTCGGTTACAACGACGAAACCTGTTCGGCCACTTCCATCATGTCGGTCATAAATAGTGTCAGTGCCCCCAAGAAGGTGGTCATCACTCCCACCTCCGGACATTGGCGATTTCCTGCGACCAACGAGGAGTCTATCGAGTGGATGAAGGAACAATGTAAATAAAAAAGAAAGAAAGTGGATGTGCGCACATCCACTTTCTTTTGTGCGTTACATCCCTGTTTTGTACAGAAATAGTTGAATCAAACACACTAATAAAGTTGACTTAATTTCCTTGAAAAGTTGATATTTTTCCTAAAATTGTTTACTTTCTAATAATAGATATTACAATGATTGCCATTATTACAATGCTGTTCCTATTTTCTTCATGATTCCTTTGATTACATTAAATAAAACAATATATTTGCAATATATACATTAAATATAAATAATAGTTACGGCATTAACCATGGAAGGCCAGTTTATAACCAATAAGGAACTGATATTATCAGATATAATTAACTCGATACTACCCAAGTGCGACAATGCCTATTTTTTAATAGGCTATTTCTATTTCTCAGGATTTGCTGAATTATGCGAGAAACTGAAGGACGTGAATTTGAGAGTTCTTGTTGGCCTTGAAGTGGAACGTAGTATTGTAAATGGTATTAAGGAAGTAGAGAATTTCACTACATCCAATAAGTCCCGTGGTCAATTGCGTGAGGATTTCTATAAAAGCTTGGTAGATATTTATAACAATACTGATTTCTTTGATTCAGAAGAACAGATAGAAAAATTCAAATTGTTCTTGGAGAAACTGGAAAACGGAACTTTGGAAGTGCGTAAAACGCTTGACCCCAACCATGCCAAGATGTATTTGTTCCAAAATAAGGAAGAACTGACCGAATGTGGCTCTTATCCTGGTACGATGATTACCGGTTCGAGTAACCTTTCAGTAACAGGATTGAAAAATCGGTTGGAATTGAATGTTATTCTTCGTGACAAGCCAAGCTATGTTGAAGGAAAATCTGTGTTTGATGAACTTTGGGAAACCTCAGTAGCTGTTGTTGACCAGGAACATATTGCCGATTTCAAGGAAAAGGTTATCAAGCATATTTGGTTTGAGAATTTGTGTTCCCCATACGCTATGTTTATCCGTGTGTTGCATGAATACTTCAATATCCCTACCGATGATAACATATTGACTCCAAATGATATAACAGATGGAACATATTCCGACTTGAAATTTCAGACAGATGCCGTACAATTGGCGCTTAATTCCATCAAGAACCATGAAGGAGTGATAATCTCCGATGTAGTGGGATTGGGAAAGAGTGTCATTGCTTCTACCGTGGCCAGAAACCTCCGTTTGCGTACTATCATAATATGCCCTCCTCACTTGAAACAACAATGGGAAGAGTATAAGGATGAGTTTGGTTTTACAGCTTCCGTATTCAGTTCCGGAAAGATAGATGCAGCCTTGGAGCATTACCGGATGATAGTACGAACCGATGAAAAATTCTTGATTATTGTAGACGAAGCCCACAAATACAAAAACGAATTTATCCATGATTATAGTATTTTGCACGATTTGTGTATGGGCAATAAGGTGATGTTGCTGACGGCTACCCCTTTCAACAACCGACCGGAAGACATCTATTCCATGCTGAAACTTTTCCAGATTCCAAGCAAATCCACTTTGAAGACGGTAGAGAATTTGGGAGCAGCATTTAAAGACCTGATTTCAAGATACAAGGACTTGGCGGAAGGACAACGCAAAAAAACATTGTCCAAGGCAGAAATCAAACTGGAAGCAGATTCGATTGCCAAGCATATACGTTCCATCATATCTCCATTGGTGGTACGCCGTTCCCGTTTGGATCTGGAAGAAATACCGGAATATAAGGAAGACTTAAAACAACAAAAGATTGCTCCAATTATTCCTGAGCCACCTGTCCAGTTGGGTTATTATTTGGGTGATATCCGTGAATTGTATTTGCGAACCTTGAATATGATATCCCCTACCGACGAAGAGCAGGCAAAGAATCCACACGCTCATCACTACGAAGGTGCCCGTTACAAACCTACCCGCTACATTATTGAAGATGATAAATTAAAGAAAGAATTAGACAAGGAACTGGAAGAAAAGTTGGGTACAGACTTGGGCATGTTGATTGGACGACAAGTAAACATTGCTCGCTTTATGCGACACATGTTGGTGCGTCGTTATGAAAGTTCGATAGCCGCATTCCGCGACTCATTGAATTCCATGATTGAATCTTCGGTACATATCTTGAAATGGATAGAAAAACGTGATAAAGTTCCTGTATATAAAAAGGGTACACTTCCCGATGTGGAAGAATTTTATGAAACGACAGACGATGATTTGAGCGAAGAAATCACTGAAGCTTTTGAAAAGTACATCGACCGTGGTTTCTTTGAAATAGACATGAAGTATATCAAACGGGAAAGTTTCCTGGGAGATATTCTGGCTGACCTTCAGTTGCTGAAAGACATCCGTAACGAGTGGTTTACGGAAAGAAAAGAGATAGTCAATGGCAAGTCCGTTGTAACCTATGGCATGAAGTTCGACTACAAATTGGATGCTTTCCGGAAGTTGTTGAAGGAACAACGCGAGAAAGATCCAAGCCGTAAGATTATTGTCTTTACAGAGTTTGCCGATACCGCCAATTATCTGGGCGAAGCCTTGGCGGATGAAGGATTGGGCATATTCAAATACACTTCAAAGGAGGCATCGACAACCAATAAATCCATTATCCGTGCCAACTTCGATGCCGGTCTGAAACCTCAATACCAGAAGGATGATTATCAAATATTGATTGCTACCGATGCCATTTCCGAAGGTTATAACCTACATCGTGCCGGTACCATTTTCAATTACGATATTCCCTATAATCCTACCCGTGTTATCCAACGTATCGGACGTATCAACCGTATCAACAAGAAGATGTTCGACAAGCTCTATATCTACAACTATTTCCCCACAGATATAGGCGAAGCCGAAACACGCACCAAGCAAATATCCACCTTAAAGATGGCCATGATTCATGCCATTATGGGCGAAGACACCAAGGCTTTGACCGATGAGGAAGAATTGAATGCATTCTTCAAGGAACGCTATCAGGCCGAACTTGCCAAGAGTGAAGAACGCTCGTGGGATACCCAGTACCGCAATCTGTTGAACCAGCTGAAGGGTACAAAAATCCACGAGAAAGCGTTACAGATTCCTCATCGTGCACGTATTGCCCGTGAAGTGGAAAAGCCCTGCAAGGGAGTGGTGCTGTTCGGCAAGAAGGGAAATGACTTTATCTTTAAGATGGGTATAAATGCCCAGGATGCTCCTGCATTGCTTACCTCCGAACAAGCCCTCAGCTTATTCGAAGCTACTATGGATGAAGAACCTATAGCCGTGGACAAGAAGTTTGACAAGATCTATCAGCATGTCAAATCCAACTTATACCGTACCATCACCAAGGATGAAAACGAAAAATCACGTTTGGAAGCTGTAGACAAGCTGAAGATATGGGCAAAGGCTAAAGTCTTGTCCAA
>JAEIGA010009290.1_pt1 | contig 14876 bp, 20 predicted proteins | sample 9270691 | NCBI WGS metagenome assembly JAEIGA01 (sample SAMN17057246, study PRJNA624740) | gut metagenome | biome: biome; isolation source: fecal sample | host: Bos grunniens | place: China: Xizang | collected 2019
ATATTAAGAACCTTTGACAGTAAGAACCAGGCTGAAAAATTCAAAAAACAACTACATGAACATGGCTATTATGGAGCTAAGGTAGTTAAGTCTAAATAGAGGTGAATATATGTTTGACTATACGTATAAAAGCTTGATAGAACTACTAACTAAAGATGGAATTAATTTTAAAGGAATTCTTAAAAAAGCATTTGACCAGGCTTCATTAATTGATTTACAAATACTAGCTAGAAGCATAAATGAAGAGATTAGATCCAAATGCTTGGAAAAGGGGATAGCTTATGGAAGAAATAATATTTAAATATGCAGCTTTAATTTCTTTAGGCTTATTTTTAGGATTTTTATTAGGAATTAGTATATCTAAAGGTTCTGTTAAAGCTAAAAAACATGAGATATGCCTTGATGGTTGTAGATATACAGAACTAGAACGTAAATGTAAGTACTATGAAGATAGAGATAAAAAAATAACTGAAGCTTTTAAAGATTTAGAAGAAGATTTTAATATTGTATCTAAAGAAAATATAGGCTTACATCAACGAGTTGAGAAGCTAGAGAAGAGTAAAGAAAAGTTGAAAGTTGAAAATAAAGCATTATTTGAAAAAGTTATGTTTTCAGAAGCTAAAAATATGGGTGATGAAGATTATATTAAATATTTAGAAGCATTATTAGACAAATCGAATATCACTTATATTGATAGACAGTCAAGTCAGTCTTTATTAGGAGACCAATCAAATGAATAACGAAACCTTAATGGTTTCACCAAACACATTATTTTTTACCTCGTAGTGTGTTTGGTGAAGCTTTTAAGCTTCAAGGTAAACTTTTTAAAAGTTCACAAATTTCCTCAAGCTGAATAGCAGTATTTTTATCCCTAAACTGCTATTCAGCACTATTTACAATGAAAGGAGCTAATTATGAATACTAAATATAGAATTGACACTGTAGAAAACAATGAACGATTACATGTCGATGTAAGAGATGTAATTAGTCTATTACAAGGTATATCTGCAGATGTAAAATTGAAATTGGATCTAAAGACTATGATTTATGTTCAATCTATTTTTTCTAGTATGGTTGCAACATATGAAGCTTCATCTGAAGATAGTACAATAATAATTAAATCTTCAATACTTAAAAGACTTAAAACAAAAGTTTTTAAGAATGTTGAACAAAATATCAAGACTAAAGAAAAGTCTTTAAAAAAAGGTATAATTGATGATTCTACAGCTGAACCTGTAGAAGAAATATTTGAAGACTCTGAAGCTGATGAAGAATCAGAAGAAGAGGAAAATAGCTAGATTATTAGCTATACAAAGTGATTTACGCCACTCAAATAACCATATAAATCTCTTCTAATTTTTTGCTATAAATAGTAAATCACTTTGTATAACTAATAATTACAGAAAGGGGGTAATTATCATGTCTAAAGTAGATAAGTTTAAGCTACGTGGAAAATTGAAGAATTATGATGAAAACGTAGTATTTCATGGTATAACGATAAAATCGTTTTATCGTCCTTTTTCACGTGCTAAATTTGGTCGTAAATGGCTTAAAATAAAGATTGAATGTTGGATAAAAGTATTATTTCTGATCACTTTATTTTATTTAGATAATCGATTTGCAGAAAAGAGTTTCTATGTATCAAATTCTGCAATTAAAGAAGCTCTAAATGGTTATGGTAACAACTATCACCTAAGAACTATTCAAAAGGCTATTAAGAAGCTTGTAGCTATGGATCTAATTAGAGTTGAGTCATATCCAGCAACAGCTGAAGAACTACAAGCTAATCCAAATAATCATCATAGTAGAAGACGTGTATTAATCCCTAATTTTGACCTTATATTAAAGTGTTTAAATGTTTATGATAAAGAGGATCCAATACTTAAGGAACTTCCTGATAAACACCCTCTAAAGAAGCTTATTTACAAGAGACCTTGTAGTTATGTAAAAGATATAGAAGATAAATGTAAAGAGTATATGAATGAAAGGAGAACACCATACTCTAATTCAAATGAGATGTTTGCATACTTCGTTAAAACTAAATCATCTAAGTATTATGATGTCTCAAATTTATTTAACAAATTTTTACCAGAGAACTTAGAATCTAAGCAGGAGAAAGTCGATAAAGCGTTGATAAAACGAGCGGATAGTTCTAAAGCTAGCTTCATATTAAAGAGTGACCTTGACTACTATACGGAAAACCAATTCTCGATGTCTGATATAGAGATGGAAGAACTAATTGGTAGACGTGTATCAGAAGAATACATGAAGCAAGTTAGGACGTTAGGATACGCTTATAATAAGAACGGTGTTATTACCTCTTATAAACGTCCAAATCCTCAGTCGAAGCTTCCTGAAGCACTCCAAGAGTTATTTAACAGGATGTAAGATATGAGTAAGTTATTATTAATTAATCAAGTAATCTGGTAGCAATATTTATCAAGACCCCTAGTGTTTTAAAAAAGCTTTAAAATAGGGGTTTTTAGTGCTTGTGGTGGAAACACCACTTTTTTATTTTTCAAAATATGGGTAAAATGGGCGTGTATATATAGTATAATGGGCATACATTATAGGTAAAATGGGCGCATAAAATGAGTAAAATGGCCACTTGAAATATATATTAGTAAAGGTTAATGAAATATATTGTAAGATTAATGATTTTATTATTGTTGTATTAGTGCTGTCTGGCCTGGAGTAATGATTAGATCGTCCTTTGATTAGTAGATTCTCAAAATTGAAAAAGTGACTACATCCGCAAAGTCTTGCGGATACTGTTTATTGGTTTTCTTCTCTTCGTATTTATTTTCTCCATTTTTTTTACTGAGGGTTCTCAGTTTGATAAAGTAACCGCACCTGGTGGTGCTCTGGCTTTTTGGTTTCTTTCATACCTGGTATATTCTAACTACGCTTTTTAATATGAGTATATCCTGGCTTTGATTTTCTTCTAAAACCTACTTAAGTATATGTAATTATTACTTGTAACAATTTATTTTTTATTTTGTTACTATACAATAACGTTGATTTTTTTAAATAAATATTATAAAATGCAATTAGAGAGATTTACATGCCTAGCATGGTATGGTTGTTTGGCCATTACTATGCTTTTTTTATTTTATTTTCCGGTTGAACGGAAAAAGAAAGGAGTTTTATAATGAGTGAAAGTAAAATTATTAATGAGATTATAGTAGATAACAAGCTAAAGAAAATCTATATGGAGTTTGATGGTTACCAGGAGCTGAACGAGGCCGAGCAAAATTTCTTTGATCAAATATTTAATATCTTATGGTTCGACGATAAAATAGAACATCATAATAAGTATCTTGCAGAACGATTAGGATATTCAGTTTCTACAATCGAAAAGCGTTTCAGAAGATTAGACAGTGTCAAATTAATATATCGAGAGCTTTATAGAACTAAGAATCCAGTTAATGGCAAGTGGGAGACTAATAGAACTATAAAATTAGATCCTTTTATTAGGTCTGAAATAGCTAGAAAGCTTAAATTGGTACCAGCTGATTTAAAACCTGTTGAAGAAGCTAAGCCTGAAGAACCAGTTGAAGAAATTAAATCAGAAGAAGTAGTTGTTGAACCTGTAGAAAAGAAGAAAAAGAATAAATCAGGATTTAAATTTGGAAAGGTTAATAAATAATTATGGATGTTATTTTTAGTGAAAAGAAGTTAGCTATTGAAAAGCTGAAGATCTGTCTAAGAAAAATTAGAGTATTTTTATACATGATCAGTAAAATATTTTGGTATCCATTTTATTTATTATTTGTCTTTTTAAAAGAGAGCTTTGATAACATTTATGTTAAAAATTATCCTAGAAGAAATAGTATAAATAAATGCTGTCTTTTAGTTATTACTACTTATAGTTTAATTGATATTTTATTTGTATTAGTTAGCTTCATAATTAAAAGACTAGAAAAAGGTGAAATATTATCTTCTAAACAAATGATTTATTTGTTAATATCTATACCTTGTTTTTTTATATTTTACTTAATTGTTAAAAAATTATTACAGATCTATTATTATTTTAGAGGTCAGTTTCAAATATATGAGTATGAACATGAAGCTACTAGACAGTACATTATTAATAAAATGCCACATTTATTAAAAACTGATGGTGATACAGGAGCTGGTAAGGATACGCTTCATGCAGGTATAGAGTCTGTGCTTGTAGAATATTTTAACTATAAGACAATAGCTGAAATTGAAGAAATAAAAGAGATCTGTTATATTATCGATTTTGATAAATTAGATAATGATTTATTAGAACACCAGGAACTATTTATAACTAATAGTAAAGAGAAAATAGAAGAAGCTTTTATTGGTAATGAAGATAAACCAGGTATAGCTACATTTAATAATTGTTATATAAAAAAGTTTTACCTAAAGAGAAAAATAGTAACTCCTGAGGGATTAGTTCAAGATTATTATAATTTTATAAAGGATCCATATTCATATCAAACACCTTATAGTTCAGGAGTAAGAGTTCAACGAAAGCATTTTTTACAATTAATAATGTTTGAATATATCGAGTGGTTCATGAGAATATATGTAGAACAGAACTTCTTATATTCTAATCAGCCTAAGATAGAAAGTATTCATAAATCTTTAATGGCTAAAGTATTTTCATTACACTTCTTAAGAAGTAAAACTCAAGAAAAATTAATATTAAATAAAAGTACAAATAAAAAAGAGAAAAAAGAAGAAAAAGTATTATTTCCATTTAAAGATAGAATTATAATTTCAGAAACTGAGTGTGATACCTGGTATTCAAATCGTTCTGGAGATGTTGATAAAGATATGTTAGATGGTGGTATAAGAGATACTAAGGCTTATAATAGACATTATTTTAAAGATTTTTATTGGTTACAAATTGGACAAGCTGCAAGTAGAACCAACATCCTATTGAGAGAACTTGAACATGGATACCAACATGTATATTCACGATCTGAAATTGAGGGTGGTGGAACGTTATGGTTAGAATTTAAGCTAAATAGAATCTTAAAAAAAATAGCTAAAATAGAGCTTAAATGTAGTAGTAAGCTTTCACCTAAAAAAGAACAAAAAATCGAGGATCTAAATAATTTATATATAGCTTCTTCAAATGAAAAATATAAATTAAAAATGGATAAGATTTATAAGAAGACTAAAAGTAAACCTTTACCGGCTAAGCATTATTGTTTGAAAGCTAAAGTATCTGAACTTAAAGCTGAAATAAAAAAAAGAAAAAGAGATGGATTTATTAAGCTTATAGTATGTGTATCTAAGAACCCATCACATCCAACTGAATACACTGTACAAAGCTTAAGTCAAATAATGAAAGATCCTACAAGAGTTCCAACATCATTTGTTGGTGAATTTGTCTTTAAAATGGAACAGTGTGAAACATATGATACTCACTACATGAACTCATTATCTGAAAAGAGATCTAAAGATACAGTTATAAAACATGCTGAAGTTCCTAGATGGCCTGAACATATGAAAATGACTAAGCGTGAAGCTATGTTATTAGGTTATCAAGCTTGTAATGATATGTTTGGTATTACAGATAAAGAAGTGGAAACATTACGATTTGGAGATGGTATAAATGAGTATAAATAAAATTTGCGGTCGGTTTTAAAATTTTTGCGGTCGGTGAGGGGTTGACTTTATCTTTTAAAAATGTTATTTAACTAATCAGAGAGATTTAAAACTATGTTTGGGCATAGTGTGGTTATTTGCCAGCACTATGCCCTTTTTTTGTTATATTTTTCCGTTCAACCGGAAAAGGAAAGGAGGAACCAAACATGGCACAAGCTAAAAAAGTTATTAAAAAGGCTACAGTTAAGCCTGCAGCTAAAAAGCCTGCTGTTAAGAAAGTAGCAAAAAAACCTGCTGCTCCTAAGAAGCCAGTAGCTAAGAAAAATCCTAAAGGTTATTTCGTACACTATAGTGTTAAGGGTCGTTTAGGAGAATCTTATGGAACTGAATATTTTTCTACAGAAGCAAAGGCTAGAGCATTTGCTAATAAAGTAGCAGCTCAAAAGAACGCCACTTTAATTAAATGGGGCGAAAATAAATTAAGAAATAATAAATAAAATGAAAGAAAAGAGGAAAAATTAAAATGAAAAAAATTTTAGGTATTTTAGGTTTAGTTATTGGAGCATTAGCCGTTTATTTTGGTATCATGTTTGCTCCTGAAATTAAAGGTGCGTTTTTAGGTAATAATCCAGAACCACCTACTCAAGATGTAGAAGAACAAGAACCAACTGGGGATGTTGTTACAGATATTGTTGACAGTGACGCTTTAAGATTAACAAAACATAATAGAGTATCTGCAAGTGGACAGGCTTTATCAGTTACTGCAACTTTAAGTCCTGATTATATTATTGATAAGACAGTAAATTGGTCTATTGCTTGGAAAGGTACAAATAGTGCAAATGTAAATGACTTTATTACATTAACACCATCTTCAGATACATTAACTTGTACAGTATCAGTTAAAAAAGCTTTTACTACTCAAATTGTTTTAACTTGTTCAGCTAATAATAATCCACAAGTTAAGGCAACTTGTACTATTGATTATGTAGGTAGAACATTAAACGCTAAAACAATAATGGCACAAGAAACAGATTTATGTGGTGAAAATTTTGGTGCTTATACTATTAGAGAATTTATTGATGAAACAGGTTATATTATGGATTCATCTAGTAATTATGAATTAAAAGGTGGTTCTTTAAATGGTACTTTTAAAAATTTAAAATTAGTTTCTGTAAAAATTGATGGTAAAGATGTTACTTCTAAATTAGCTACAAATCTTGAATCTTGGTTAATAGCTGAATTTGGTTCTCTTGGTACTGCTATGGAAGAATTAGAAAATGATATGGATATTGAATATGTAGTTTCTGCAGATGTTTATTATGGTGATACTTTAATTCAATCAGGTGTTACTTATAATGGTGGTAGTTCTTATATTGTAGTAGATTTAAGTTATTATAAAGCTACAGGTATTACATTAAATGATACACAATTAATTTTCTAAAATATTTATTAATTAAGGTGATAGGGATATAACAGCCTTATCACCTTTTTTAAAAAGGAGTGATTTTAAATGAAAAATATTAGACGTTTTGTAATGCTATTAATAGTGTTTCTATCATTATTTTCTTTCACTTCATGTGTAGATTTAAATTGTGAAACTTGTGGAGATGTTCAAAATTCAGAAGTAATTAGATTAACAAAAAAGAATGCTATTTCTACTAATAAATCATATACAGTTAAAGCTATTGTAACGCCATCTTATGCAATAGATACTTTAAGTTGGAAATTAGAATATGTAGATGGTAGTTCTTCAACAAATATTTCTAATTATGTATCAATGTCTATTAGTTCTGATACTAAATCTTGCACTTTAACTAAAAAAATGACAAGTAAAAAACAAATGAAATTAACTTGTTATATATCAAATAAAACTTCAGTAAAAGCTACTTGTACTATAGATTTTTTGGATACATATTTTTATTTTCAAAATGATTGTTTTTCTGTTGATTTCTCTAATATCGTTGCTAATAATATGCCATTGGCTTATGCTTTTGTTCAAAATTTAGATATAACAAATCCTTCATATTATGTTACAAGTGGTGGTACAAAAAGATTAACAGTTAAAAATATCACAATCGTTGAAGGATTTTTAGATAGTGATTATGAATATGGATATTTTGAAGAACAGGATTTTTTTCAATGGGGAATTTGCGATATGTTTGAAGATTATGGTTTTAATTTTGAAGATTGTACAGCTTATATAACTATAAGTGCAGATTTATATTATGGAAATACTTTAATATATAAAAGTCTTCAAAGTGGAATTGAATTTTATCCAATAAATTGTAGTTAATGAGGTGAATTAATAATGAAAAAAATATTTAATTTATTATTGATTATTATAGTGATTTTTTTAGGTGGTTACTATTTGATAAATGAATTTAATTTTCTTGGTTTAAAAGATTCTATTACAGAAGATGTAGAAGTAAAAGAATATAATTCTATCTTTAATAAGTATTTTGAATATCAAGGATATTTAAGTAATGAATACTCTGAAGATACAGTTTTAAGTTCTAGGTATGAAAGTATTAAGGATAATAAATTTGATACTGTAGTAATAGAAGATGGTATTGATTTAGATATAATGGCAAAAGTTATTGCTAACGAACTATCTGAAGAAGAACCAAAGACAATTACGTTGTTGATTTTCTTTGAGGATATTGACACAAAAGATTTAACATTTTTAGTTAAAGGTGCAAATGAATTGATGTTGTATGGTGTAACTACAGATGAAGTATGCAAAGTGAATTTAACTAATACAAATTCATTATATGAAATTGATGTTGAATCATATTTTGAAACTTTATCAATGATTAGTATTACAATAAGTGATTATAAAAATCTAATTGAAAATGATGGTTTTATTTTAACTGCATAGAGGGGGAAGAAGTATGAAGAAATTAATATTATTTTTAAGTACATTTATCTTTGGTACATTATCTTTATTTAATGGTTATATTGCAAATGCAGCTAATGATATTACTGGTGGTACTCAAAATGGACAACAAACTCATGATATGACTATTGATGAGGGTTTAGAAATTTTAGATTTAAATCCAAATGATTTTAGATATAAAGAAATTATAGAATGTGATTTAAATACTGATTTAACTAAGTATTTTGGAGTCAATGGCATAAAAGATAAAACACCAGTAGAGGTTATTGGTATAACTGAAAGCTATGAGTATACAGAAACTTCAGGATATATAGATACATATGTATATTTATATTCCCCTTATGCTTTAGATATACTTGGAGACATTACTCCATTTACCAGTTATTATTCATCATGTGCAATTATGTTTTATTTGAATGAGGATAAAATGGACTTATCATCTGGAGATGGTTGGTGGTTAGGAGTTCATAATAGTTATCAAGACATGGACGCAGTAATGCAATATTTTGAAACAAATTTATTAAGAGCTCATGTTAAATCTGAAAATGAACCTAATTCTATTTCTCAAGGTGTAACTAGATTACGCTTTAGAATTTATACAGCAGATGACTTAACTAAAGAAAGAAATTATTATTTAGAAAAAGTTGTTTATGATTACGAAACTATAGATGGAGAATTGATATCTAGTAATTGTACTCCTTCATTTAATGCAAGCTTCTCAGCCATTAAAGATGATGGAAATGTAGACACTGATAAGGAATATGATGAAGAGTTTACAGATACAACTATTTTCCAAGTTAAGAATAAAAGTATTATTTGTGTCGAAGCTAAACATTTTATTCATGTTGAATTTAGAGATTGGTGGCCTAATTTTTTAGACTATTATAGAAGTTATTCATTTATATTATTAAGAAATGCTAAAACTGGAGAATTTATAGATAATTGCCAAGCTATGCAAATTGATTTTAAACTTGAGGGCGATGAACAATACAGGTCTATAAAGAAAGATAATTTAGGTGATAGAAGTACATTTAAAATAGGAAATATACTTTCTGAAACTGGTCAATTTCAAGACACAGGAGATAAAGATTTAGAATACTTTAAAGAAAATGTAGAACCTAATTTGTCTAGTCCATATCAATATGAGGAATATCCTCAATATAAATGGATGTGGAATTTCCATTTAGTAGAATGTAAAACAGTTTATATTTGGACTGAAGTAGAAGCTGGAACTGTTGTTCAAGGTTCATGCTACGCAAATGGTATGCACCCTGAATATGATGAAAATGGTAATTGTTTAGGTGTTTTTGATTATAAAGGAAATAAAGTTGAAGGATATAAAGTAGGTGCTTCAGGTGTTATTATAGAAGAAGATGGTTCTTATGTAGATCCAAGTGGTTCTAAAACTGAATATAACGAAATGGAAATAGTAACACCTTTACCATTACCAGGAAATTCTAATGATAAAGAAGATGGTATATTAGATCGTATCGTTAGTTGGTGGAACGAAAAAGGTAAACCATTTTTTGAACAATATAAATATTGGATTGTTGGAATTGGTATAGGTGTAATTATCTTATATTTTGCTTCTAATATTAGAAAGAAGAAATAATAATGCTATTAGAACTATTACAAAATGATTTATATAAAATTATATGTATTATTTTAGTAGTACTATTTTGTATTATTTTCATAAAAGTATTACTTACTGAAATAATCAAATTAGGATTTAGAGGTATATTTATAGGATTACCAAAAGCATTATTTTGGATTATTTATTATCCTATAGCATTTATTTATAAAAAAATTAATGAAATGGAGTGATATTATGCTAAATAAAAATATAAAACCTATACGTATAGGTGGATTTGGTGAATGGTATGAATTTAATAATAATAAAGGTGAAAGAATTGTAGTAGAAATAAGCGTTACTCATGCAGATCCAAAGAGTAAAAATAGTTTACCTAATTTATGGAAAAAACATGGTTTTATAAAAGAAGCTTATTATGATTATATAAATATTTCGGTTTATGTATATGATGAAAAAGGATGTTGGAGTAGATATAATCCTCAGCATACAAAAGACCATAAAATTAATTTCAAATGGTTATTACCAGAAAGCGAAGCAAATAAGCATAAACTTTTAAATGAAGTTTATAGATTAGCAAATAAATAAAGAAGCTCTATTTTGAGCTTCTTTTAGTAAAGTAAAGGATGTGAATTTTTATGCAAAATTTTTATAATTATGGTAGTTCTATAATAAGTACGAATTTAAAACATGACTTTGCTTCTAGTAATGTTAAATATACTAAAATTAGAAATATGTTTTACGTAGAAGTTAAAGTATATTGTGGTAATAAACTTATGGGCAAAATAGGTGGAAATTTCAATAACACAAGTATTGATAATGCTATTAATCAAATCTTTAGAAATAGATTAGAAAGCATGTATACTTTTTATCCTGGGATAAATTATTATGCCACTTTTAAGGTATATAATGAAGTACCAGTTACAAGATATAAGTATGTAAAAACAAATACTTTAATATCTACAGTACGCAGGAAATATATTACACAAGAAAGAATTAATTTTCATGTTTAGCTTTAAGCATGTCAACTTCTTCAATACGTTTAGCTTCAAATTTATCTGGATCAAAATGCCAATCATTTGGAAGATTTAGTTCAGTTGGGAATTTATTAGAATAAACCTGAACTAAAAACATAGTAAAGTAATTTACAAATCCTTGATTTGATAAATCTTCTGTTTTTGGTATTTTAACTATACCTTGATATTCATAAAAAAAGTTTGCAGGCATAATATAATTAGTTAAGTCTTTACTGGTTTGTGATTTAAAACGTACCCATATATAATTTTTATCATAAATCTTGCATACACGTGCAGCATAACATTTTTTATTATATTCATCATAGAATTCTACTATATCATTTTCATGAATAGTGAATCCTTTATCATTAGTAATTTCAGGGATAAATGGATATTCTTTATTCCACCAGATATTGTTTTTCCAATCATTTCCGTATTTGTTAATCATATTTAATCACCTGGTTAAATTATATATTCATAAATACATGAATGCAATAAAAAACTGTAGAAATTAATCTACAGTCTTTTTTTGATATTTATTTTGTCATATCTTTAAATAATAGATCATCAATGCTCACTTTAAATAATGTTTTAATTTTAATTAGTGTTTCTAAAGATATTCCAGAATAACCACTTTCGAAAGAAGAGATAGAAGCTTTAGACATACCTAAAATACTTGCAAACTGTTGAAGAGTATATCCATTTTGTTTTCGTAAAAATCTAACATTTGTTCTTAAATATTTCATATAAATTCTCCATATCATTTTATTTACATGTCAAATCAATTTGAAAAAAATAAAATTTTGTCTTGTAATCTTGTTAATAAAGTGATATATTAAAAATGTCAAGATGTAAATTATTGGCTCTACGAGATTGATATAATCTATTTTATTAAATTACATCTTGTTTAAAACATTATAGTTTTTGTGGTAACTAGACTTAGAATCTAGTTCCCTCGGAGTGCAGGTTCGATTCCTGTTACCCGCACCAAATCAACATATTTTGGACTTTTTAGTCCTTCAATTTTGGGTCGTGTGGTAACTAGAATCGTATAATCTAGTACCTCACGACCCTATTTTATTTTAAACAAGATTTAAATGGATTAAATTGATCATATTGCGATTTGAGTTTATCCTTTGAATGATGTACATAACGCTTAGTCATCATGTAATTACTATGACCTAGAAGTTGTCTAGTAAGTTCGATGTCTTTTGAAGCTTCATATACTATTGTACCAAAGGTATGCCTGAATTGATGAGCTGATAGTTCTTCAAGATTCAGGCATATTTTTATTTTATTTAAAATCCTGGAAATAGATCTTGGCGATATTGGTTCTTCAAAATCTTTTTCAAATAGATATGTTACTGGATTGTAAGTATCTACATATAGCTTGATACTTATTCCTAACTCTTTAGTAAAGAATACATATCTAGTTTGTTTGGTTTTAGAATCTTCGATTAATATGCATTGTTCCTCCAAGCTAATATTTTTAAGCTTAATTAATGATAGCTCTTTTCTTCTAAGACCAGTAGCTAAAAGCATTGAAACAATTAGATTGGTTTTTAAATCCTGAGTTTCAATGAAATTAAATATTTTTAGAAGATTATCGTGTTCTATGACATTTAATCTTTTCTCAGGTTCTTTAAGCTTAGAAACTGTAAAAGTAACAGGATTAATTATCTTTTGTTCAGCTAATGTCTTCATCATGTACTTAATAGAAGAAATCATCTTATTAATGTAATTTGCTGATAATTGTTCATTTAGTGATTGGTTAATTAGTGAAATTAGTAAATTATCATTAATTTGATTAGTTTCTTTTATTTGATGAACTTTAAAGAAATTATCAATTCTGTAAAAAATGTTTTTATAGTATTTGATAGTATCACTATTATTATTCTTAGCTGTAAGAGTTGCTAAAAATAATTTCTTAGCTGAATAAATGCTTATTGATTTAGATTCGTTTAAATCTGATAGCATATTAATCATTTTGTTTATAATCTCTTGTTGTGAATTCATTTATTTCCCTCCTAATTTATGAGAATTAGTAGAGCCCTATTTTTTTCTCCTTTCATTGATGCATGCAAAATTATTTTATCATTAAAAGTAGAAATAATCAATCATACTTAGATAGTAGGAATTAAATGAATTTATATAAATTTAGAACCGTTGCAGTCTATTAATTTATGGCAGAATAGACTAAGCATGTTGATAAATATGCAGTTTGTAGGAGTTCAAAGGAACCTACTTGATATTATTAGCAAACCAAATACTAAGAATATGACAAAGGTTAATTGGAGCTTTATGGTGAGGCATAAACCATAATTATTTATCAAATATTAATAATATAATTATCGTCCACAGAAATTAAATCACATCTAATGTATTTATTCCTGGATAATTATTTAATCCAGGATGTTTTTGTTTAGTGTTTAGGGGAGTTTACCAGGAGTGGACGCTTGGTAGATTCCCCTAAGTATTAAAAGAAAGAAGAGGTAAAAAATTATGCAAGAGGTTTATTTAATTATTAGTCAGTATCAAGGAAGATCTAAAGTACATGGAGTATGTACTAAGGAGAAAGCGTGTGAACAATTTAATATAATTGATTCATGTAAGCCAGATTATTTAATTCGTGAGCAAAAATTTCCTTTCAACGTGAAATTTTATGAATTAGATGAAGATGGAACTAAGAATTTAATTGAACATTTATATATTGAAAAAAGACCATTTTATGAGTAATTAAAATTTTATAACAGAGGTAAAAAAATGGATTTAGTAAAAAGAGAAAATAACTTAGAAATAACATATGAAAACTATGAGATTTTACATCGTAAGATAGAAGCTAGTATTCATATGGTTGGTATATCATTATACAATTATGTACATGCACTTAAAGAAATGCACGATACAAAGCTTTACAAAGCTGCAGGATATGAAACTTTTGAAGAATATACTTATGCAGCATTTAATGTTAAAAAAAGCCAGGCTTACGATATTATGGCCTTAGCTTGTTTTACAAAAGAGTTCTTCAGAGAACATGGACAATTAGGTGTAGCTAAGCTTAGAACACTTACATCTTTACCAGAAGAGGAAGCTTCAACCTTTATTTATGAAAATGAAATTGAGAATTCTACAGTTTCTGAAGTAAAGAAAAAGGTTAAGAATTATAAAGCTAAGCCTGAAGAAATTATCATAGATATAGAACCAGAAGCTTCTCATGAAGAAGTTTCTGAAGATATTATTGTTAAGGATCCAATAACATTTAATACATTTGGTGAATTCTTAAAAGTTAAAAGAAGTATTAAAAATATTGGTACTAAAGAGATGTCAGAATTATTATTAGTTTCTAGATCCTATTACTTGAACATTGAGAATAATCGTAGAATGCCTACTAATGAAATATTCTTTAAAATTTTAATACGATGTTTAGAACTTTCAACTTATGATGTCATGATGATGTATGAACTTAGAGATAAGTATTATTTTAATCAAAATCGTATAGCTCCAGATATTAATTCATACATAAAAGAAAATAGAGATATTAAAGAACTAATCAGAAAAATTAAAGATGGAAAGCTTACTAAGGAGTATTGGAATGAGCAATTTGAAAGATTTAACAGTTAGATATGATGTCATAGATATTTCAGGAACAATATTAAGAACCTTTGACAGTAAGAACCAGGCTGAAAAATTCAAAAAACAACTACATGAACATGGCTATTATGGAGCTAAGGTAGTTAAGTCTAAATAGAGGTGAATATATGTTTGACTATACGTATAAAAGCTTGATAGA
>JAEIGA010009291.1_pt1 | contig 14875 bp, 25 predicted proteins | sample 9270691 | NCBI WGS metagenome assembly JAEIGA01 (sample SAMN17057246, study PRJNA624740) | gut metagenome | biome: biome; isolation source: fecal sample | host: Bos grunniens | place: China: Xizang | collected 2019
ATTGATAGATTTTTAGGTAAAATCACCGATGATATGTATTTGGAGTTAACACCTGAGGATACTATCCGTGATGCAAAACAGTTTCTTGTGGATGCCATTCCTTATTTCGAATTTCCTCGCTTTGCTTTATATGATTATAATACGGAGCTCGAGGAATACAATGTTGATTTAACAGATGAGGAGATCAATATTCTCGCTCTATTAATGAAAACTGCATGGCTTGAACGCCAAATTAATTCTGTAGAAGTCACTCGAATGAAATATTCTGGTTCCGATTTTAAGATGACATCTTAGGCGAACCATTTGTCTAAATTAATTCAATTAAAACATGAAAATGTGCGTGAGTCTACTCACGCACAACGTTTATACAAACGAAGAAAGTTCAATGAAGATGGAACGATTAGTTCTAATTGGTCTTGTCTTCTTGAGAATAGTGCAATTGAATGATGACATATTATGGTCAAGAATGTGACCTTGAATTAATTCGGACTGACTTACGCAGATTAGTTAATTAGATTTGGAAGCTTCTTCCAATGCGAGAGAATGAAGAGGATTGGCAGAAGCAGTTAAATACTGTTTTGAATGAACTCCATGGTCTGCATAAGCTATTTGGCGACTAGCTTAACTTTTTAATTCTATTATCTAAATTAGAAGGTTTAGAGCAGGCTGAAAATTTTATGTCTTATCGGCTAATTGTTTTTAGCTCTATTTCGCTATTGACTGAATTAGCCAATAATTTATGATTAATCTTGAATTAATGAAACTCCGTGCGCAACATGCAAATAATGATCGCCAACATGATCGCATGGTTCAAGATAAATTACGCTCTTTACATAGAGCATTATTGTACTCATATCAAACTACTTGGATTAAAAAAGACGGCGATGAAAATGCTGAATACGTGCGCGCCCTTATTAATCCAGATAAAGTTAAGTTTGATTATGATGAAAAAATTGTATCTATTGATCATATCCATGGATTTAAAAGTGGTGACACTTTTGAGTGGAAAGGCACAAATACTCATTGGATTATTTTAAAACAAGAGTTGACAGAAATTGCTTATTTTAGAGGCAATGTAAGACGCTGTCAATTATTAGAAGCTGTTGATCCAGAAACAAAAGAAATCTGTTCTTTTTGGGCAGCTATCCGAGGCCCTGTTGAAACTAAAATTAATTTCATTCAAAAGGCTGGATTGGTTGCGCATGTGCCTAATATGACATTATAGATTTATGCTCCATTAAATGATATTACAAAAAAATTATTTAATAGATATTTTCGATTTAAGTTCGCAGACTTAACTTGGATGGTAACAGCATATGACTCTATTAGTACTCCTGGCATAATTGAATTTACTGCACAGGAAGATTATGATTGTGACCATGAAGATTTATTAATTGAGCCTATTGATCCTAATCCGCCGGTTACAAATACGACAGCGCCTCAAATTGTAGGTGAAACTTTTGTACGACCATTGATTACTTGTGAATTTATAGCGAATCCTATGATTCAAGGACAATCATGGAGTATTGCACTTCCTTCAGATAAACAGAATGTATCAGATGTATTGTCGTGGGAAAGTAAAGATAATGTTATTAAAGTAACTTGGTCTGCAATGGTTAGTGGCTCATATATTATTTCATATGGAGATTTGACAAAAACTGTCGTAGTTGAATCTTTATTTTAATGAATAAATTGTAGTTAATGACAGGAGTAGATGTTCCTGTCCCAGAATTGGAAATTGCTATTCATTAGCCTACAATTTTAGAAATTTCGTATATCGGAGAATTGGAGTATTTTTAGGCAATGCAGTTATTATGTTTTGATAAAAATACAATAATTGCAGCTAATCCCAAGGGCACATCTAATTTGCTTGCCATGAATAATTTTGAGATATTTATGACACTGATTGGAGGACCTGACGGGCTAGAGAAATAGAATCAAATATTATCAGTATTATCGATTTTATTTCCTAAATATACAGTGCAATTTTTGCCAAGAGGATTATTTTTTAATAATGCCACAGAGAAAAAAAGTTTTACATTAGATGAACGAAACTTTGATTCTTTGCGAGTCGTTTTAAATGAAGTATCCGGAATGAAAAATGCTACAGGTGGCTAGAATGGAACTTTTAATCCTATTGGATAGAAATCCGCAGAAATTGCAGCTAAACTTATGAAGGGCCGACAACGAGCAGCATAGCAGAAAGAGGGTTCTTCACAAGGTGTTCTTGCACGTTACGTTTCTATTCTCACCATAGGGTTAAACTCTATGAGTTTAAATGATTGTTTAAACTTAACCGTATATTAGCTATATGATCTTATTGAGAGATATGGCTTATGGGTTGGATGGGATTTAGATATTAGATCACGTTTGGCTGGTGGTAAACCTGACTCCAAGCCAGATGATTGGATGAAAGACATCCATTAACTGAAATTTTAAGGGAGGAAATAACCTATGAAATTTGGTGTACGCGAAATTTGCGACGTCGTTTTGAAGAAGAAGGCTGCCGGCCAGTTTGGTAAGTTGTATCTTGATGCAGGTATGCCTGTTCTTTATTTTGACACTCTAAAGACTTCTAGTCTTGAGGGTGCAGCTACCACCGTATATGCACAGGGTGGTAAGGGTAACCCACGTTTGGTTGCTTGGGAAGGTGACCGTACTGTTACTTTCACCATGGAAGATGCTTTGATCTCTCCTGAGAGCTTCTCTATTCTTTCTGGTGCTGGTTTCATGGATGCTTCTGATGAACAGAAGATTTATGTTCATACCACTGAGCAGGTTCAGATTAAGAATGGTGCTATCGAGCTTAAGTATGTTCCTGCTACCAAGGGTGAGCTTTATGTTATGCTTATGACCAATGATGGCTCTATTAACACCAAGAAGCTTCCTATGCTAATTCCTGCACAGTATGTAGATCAGAACATGTCTTTAAGCGGAGACAACAGTGTTATCACCAAGTGGGCTGATGCTTATAAGCTTGACCCTCGTCACGTTGAGCTTGGTCTTGATAAGACTCTTGAAATTCCTGTTGGAGTTGCTTCTCCTGAGGATGCTGCTGATGGCCATTATGATTTCATCGATGGCACTAATGACAATTATGCCGGTTCCGTTGTGTATGTTGACTATTATGTAGAAGCTACCACTGGTGTTAAGCAGATTGACATCGAGGCTGGTAAGTTCGGTGGTTCTTACTACCTAGAAGCTTCTACCTTGTTCCGTGATCAGGCTTCCGGTGATGACTATCCTGCTGAGTTCGTAATTCCGAACTGCAAGGTTCAGTCCAACTTCACCTTCACCATGGCTCCTTCTGGAGATCCTTCTACCTTCACCTTTACTATGGACGCTTTCCCGGACTACACTAAGTTCGATAAGACCAAGAAGGTTATCGCTGCACTTCAGATCGTTGAAGATGTTGCTCTATTCGGCAAGGCCGCTGCTAACATTAATCCGTAATTAAAAATTAAATATTCCTAAGGGGAGAGCGAATTATCGCTCTCCCCTTATTTTTTTTTATCGAGAAAAGGGAGGCTTAATTATGAAAGTTGGAAAAAACTATTTTGAAGAAAAACATTCTAGTTTTTTATCTTTAGAAAAAGATTATTCTCTCATTATGAAGCGTATTTTTGAAAACGATCAATTGTGTAAATTATTATATTATACACAAAAAGATTGTTTGAAGGCTCCAGATTTAACAAGTGAACAAAAATTATCTATGATTAATAATTAGATTAAAATTGTTCCAGTTACTAAAATCACACAAGAGTGTCCTACGCAATTAATTATTGTTATGGATGGATTTGCTGAAAATGCTACCAATCCAGAATTTAAGGATTGTGTTGTTGTTTTTCATATTTTATGTCATCCAGATCATTGGAATTTAGGGAATTTTGCATTGCGCCCTTATAAAATAGCCGGAGAAATTGATGCAATGATTAACGATAAAAAATTAACTGGTATTGGACCAATGCAATTTGTTGGTGGTAATAATTTAACTATGAACGATTAGGCAATTGGAATTTCTTTGGGTTATGGTGCTGTTCATGGTATTGAGGATAAGATCAATCCGTTAAGTTAAGGTGGTGCTATAAGATATGGCAAAAACACAATCAATAGATACACGCACTTTACATGTAGCAACACAATATGAAAATTATGAAGGCACCAGCTTAGCATTATTACTTAGTTAGTCGACGGATAAATTAGTAAATAAATTTAAAAAGATTGCGAGTGGTAAAGCTGGAACAGGAGCAGGTTCTAATGCAGAAGCAGAAACGCTGCAAGATTTTTTTAATAAAATAAAAGAATTGGATGGACAAAAAGCTTCTGATGATGATGACTTAACAACTGCTGCAATTAAAACTGTTATTCACAATGCTACAAAAAATTTAGGTGAAAAACGTAGAAAATTATTTCCCGCGGGTTTAACCGGTGCAGAGTTCGAGCAAGTACTAAGTGCTATCGTTGTAGAAACTGTAAACTCTGCAGCTGTAACTCCCTTCTCTAATGGCGCGGATTTAACGAAAGTAGCAAATTTAGGCTCACAGTCTTTCCGTGCCGGAGGAATTAAAGAAGGAGTAGATTTATTATAGTTACCTTCAGCTATTGCACAAAATATTGCGGATGAACATGGTGAATAGCTTCGTTATGCAATTCGAAAGTCTCTTAAGAAAAATGATAATGGCATCGCTTCTATATAGTTAAAAGAAGTTCATCAAGCTAATGCTAAAGTTGACGTGACAGGCGTAATTTTATGTGATATTGAAATTAATTCTGCTCATGAATTAGCTCATGTGGCAGAATTATTGAAAACAGCTTCTTTTTCTGCTAAAAATTATAGTTTAGCATATGCAAAAACGCAAGTAGCAAAAGAGGCTAGAGATTAGATGAGATTGCAAGATATTAATTTACGTTTAGGTGCTTCTAAATTAGATACTGTATTTATGTCATTATTTGGTGATACTTATCCTGCGCCAGTAGTAATGAGTATGTTGTTTTATACTCTAAATACTAGCGATCCAGGTATTAAAATGAAATTAAATCAATTGCGATTTATTTACGAGTTAACTGGTTATGGACAGCATTATTATAAAGGTAGCGTAAATCTTGAAATAGAAAATAAATTTAATGCCACTATATCAAAAGTTTTTAAAGATATCGGATTTGATTCAGATCCCTTTAGAGTAAATTATTTTATTTGGAATAATCCAGATGCAGGAGGCGGAATTTATGTACGCAGTGCAGCTGGTTTAATCGCAGAACTATATGAAACTTTTACATCGGAAATGGTTGAAACGGTAGAGTTAAGTGCAAAATATATGGGTATTGGCACTTGACAAAAGAAAAAATTTCTGGTATAATTATTATATAAAATGAGAAAAAGGAGAGATTAGCTATGGCTAAAGTTTCTTTAAATAAGGTAACTCCTATTAAGAATATTGATCCAAAAGTGATTAATATTTGTGGAGAAGAAATTATTATTACTCAGTATTTGCCTATGGCAGATAAAATTACTTTTGTGGAAAATGTAATGGCACATTGTATTGATAGCAATGGTTTATCTAGTCCAATTCGCACTGAAGTATATTTTTATCTTGAGCTAATTAAAGCATATACGAATATTTCTTTAACTGATAAGATGATTGAAAATTCTGCAAAAACGTATGATACGTTGGAGATGAACGATATTTTTAATGTAGTCGTTGAGAATATCCCTGAAACTGAGTTTGAGACTATTTTTAATTATGTTCTTGAAACGATTGAAAAAGCTGAACAACATAATACTTCATTTGCAGGAGTACTAAAGTCTATGAGTTCTGAATATAATGGTACTCAAATGAATGTTGAAGATCTAATCGCAGAGCTTGGTAAAATTGAGAATAATGGTTTATTGAGAGACACTCTAAATCAGTTAGGCTAAAAATAAGGGCGAAAGCCCTTATTTTTTTTAGAGAGAAAGGAGTTTTTTAAATGGCTGCGAACACATAGATCCACTATAGTGTTGGGTTAAAAGTTGATACCAGAGAAGCTAAAGCTAGTATGCAAGATTTAATGAAACTTACAGCATCTTTAGCGAATCAAAAAATTGAACCATTTGACGCGGATAGCTTACGCGAAGGTGTAGCAGCAGCGAAAGATTTATAGAAAAATCTCCGTTAGGCGTTTAATGTCAATACTGGCAATTTAGATTTGACAAAATTTGCAACAGGATTAAAAAAATCAGGAGAAAGCATTAATTCTTTACAAACCAAGTTATCATCTCTTGGCTTATCTGGCTCTAAAGCTTTTGATCAACTTGCAAATTCAATCATTTCTGCTCAGGTGCCATTAAAACGCACTAGCACAATGATAGATAGTTTAATGGTGAATTTAAAGAAAACCGCTCAGTGGTAGGTTTCTTCTACTTTAATCCATGGGGCAGTAGGCCAAATGGAAGCTGCGGTTAATTATGTTAAAAATTTAAATCAATCATTAACAGATATTTCTATTGTATCAGACTTAAGTTCTAAAGAATTAGCTAATTTTGCAGTACAAGCACAAAACATGGGTAAGTCTTTAAAAACGTCAACCCTTGATGTAACAAATGCTGCTTTGATTTATTTCCAACAGGGCGATAATATTTTGCAGGCAATGGAAAAAGCTGCAATTACTATTAAAGCGGCGAATGCTTCTGCTAATAGTTCTGCAGCAGAAATGTCTGAATATTTAACTGCGATTTGGAATTCCTATCAAGTTGGCAGTGCAGAATTAGAACGTTATGTAGATGTTATGGCAGCGCTTGGTGCAAAAACAGCTACGAGTATGGAAGAAATTGCAACATCTATGCAAAAAGTTGCTGCAACAGCGAATACTGTTGGTGTCAGTTTTGGTTAGATGTCTTCGATTATTTCAACTGTTAGTTCTGTCACTCGCGAATCAGCTGAATCTATTGGTACTTCTTATAAGACTATTTTAGCTCGTATCGGCGACTTAAAACTTGGTAATTTGGTTGAAGATGGAGTTACTATAACTCTTGGTCAAGTATCAAGTCAATTAGCAGATATTGGTATCAATATTTTAGACGCTAAGGGCGATATGCGCGATATGGGTGCTGTTATTGAAGAAATTGGTACTAAGTGGCAAGGTATGAATGATGCTCAAAAAGCAGCAGTCGCACAAACCATCGCTGGTAAGCGCCAATATACTCAATTAATGGCATTGTTTGAGAATTGGGATCAATATCAAATGAATTTTGCAATTACCGAAGGCTCTGCGGGAGCTTTACAGGAAATGCAAAATAAGTGGGCAGAAGGCTGGGAAGCCGCGAGCAAAAAGGTTAAAAATGCAATGCAAGGAATTTACTCTGATTTGATTCCATCAGATTTTGCGGTAGGATTTTTAAATGTTATTGCTGAAATTATTAGTGGTATTGATTCAGTTATTGATAAAATGGGCGGTTTGGGTGGTATTATCACCATGGTCGGTGGCGCACTCATGTCCAAATTTGGCAATAGAACTCATGAATTAGTAGATGCATTAAAAACAAATTTGGGTCTCGCTTTGGGAATTACAAAGAAAACCATGGTGCAAATGAATCAAGAGTTGGCTCAAACAGAAAAAGATAAGGCCAAAGAATTTAGATCTAAGGCAGATGGCGCTAAAGGAACTCCATTAGAAGCATCTTATAGACAAGAAGCAAATAAACATGATATACGAGCACAAGAGGCAACTCATAAAGCTAAATATCTTGCAAATCAAGATGATTTATCTATGGATCAAAGACAAAATTTCGAAATGCATATGGAATAGCTAAAAGAAGCTAATGCTGAAGCAACTCGTTTAGCAGAGGAAAGAGAACAAATTGTTCAGCGTATATCTAATTTACAAGAATAGGGAGAGCAGGCTTTTGCATCTTCCGACATGATGAAAACTGCTACAACAATGGAAACATCTGATGAGAGTATCGCGGACAAATTGGCTCTTATTGATACTTTAGAGGACGAATTGGAAACCGCAGGCAATGAGCTTGGTAGTAATACTGCTTTAGCTGAAGGTATTTCTAGAATGATTTAGTCTCTTGATGAAGGCAATACTGATGAAGCCAGAGAAGCAGGAAAACAAATTAGTCAAGCTTTGCAGAAAGGTTTGACCGAAAATTTAAAAACTAGTGATACCGCGAAAGAGATGTCTCGTTTAACTCGTAAAGCAAGACGTTAGAGCGAAGAAGCTTTAGATAAAGAAAAGGCGTTAAAGAAATCAGATGAAGAAATTGATAAGAGTGGATCTTCTGATAAAGAGAAACAAATGTTAAAAGAAAGAAATGCAGAAGCACGCAAAGCTTTACTGCAAGAACAAAAAGCTAAAGCAACAGAGCTCGCATCTTCTCTTGTTGATACCGCAGGCGACAATGAAGCGCTATCAACAATTGCTGACATTAAAGTTAAAATTGAAGGTGCGGAATCAGTAGAAGCTTTAAATCAAGTATTGCAAGAATTGGAAACACAATTAAACGAAGTTGACGATGCTGCTACTAATACCGCGTAGAATACTGCAAATATGATGCAACGAATGGGCAATACAACTGGTCAAGACCAAATGAACGCACATGCTGAAAAAGCAGCGACAGAAGATGAACAAGCAGATGTTGCAGAACAGATGGAAGCAATTAATGAGGAGCTTGACGTTGATACGACACCTGTTACAACTTTTTCTGATGCTTTTGTAAGTTTAACCGGTAATGTTTTAAGTGCCGTCGCAGCTGTGTCGGCTTTTGGTAGTGCATGGAGTACAATTACTGATGAAGATGCCACCCCTATTGAAAAAGTAACTGCGGCATTAACAGCCTTAATGTCAATTATGACAATGGTAACCTCTGCACAGCAAGCTTTGACCAATGCAAAAAAAATGGGTCAAAAATTTGATTTAAAAGCTTTATAGACTTCTTCTGCATAGGCATTAGCAGATGCTCGAGCAGCGATGCAAAAAAGAATGGTTGCTGCAGCATCTAGATCTAGTGCTGCTGCTTCTGGAGCTGAAGCTGCGGCGAATACTGCGGAAGCTGGTGCGAGTACTGCACAAGCTGCGGCAGAAGGTTTATCTACAGGTGCAAAAATTAAAGGTGTCGCTATTACATTAGTGCAAACAGTAAAGACAATTGCATTAACTGCAGCAAAATGGGCACAATTCGCGGCTGAAGTTGCATTGGCAGCTATTACTGGCCAGTATGGAAAAATTGCCGCAGCGGCAGCGATTATTGTAGGCGGATTAGCAGTTGCTACTATTGCAGCAACGACTGCATCTATTGCACAAACTGAAGCTGAAAGAGAGTTGGATGAAGAACAGCAATCTTTAGCAGAATCTTCTGCGAAGTTACAGAAAAAGCAGAAGGAAAGTGCTAATGTATTAGTCACATTGGCATCTGTTATTAATAATACATCTCTTACTCTTGAGGAACAAAAATAGAAAATTGATGAATTAACTTCAAAGTATGGCATTTAGGCTAGCGCAGTTGATTTGTTAGCAGGTAAATATGGTAATTTAGCAGCGCAAATTAGTGGTGCTGTTGCAGCAGAATAGGCTATGATTGAAGCACAACTTCATGGTGTCTATGGCCAATAGACTCAGAATTCTGCAAAACAAGCAGAACATGATGATGATAATTGGTATGATTGGTTCTTCACTGGAGTGGGCGCAGTTGCAGGAGCTGTTAACTGGGGTCTTGGTTGGATTTGGGATGGAGATACTTCTGCGAGCGATCGATATTCCAAAACTTATGATTCTGTAAAAACTGCTGAACGCACTAATTTAGATACTTGGGGAGAGAACAATTCTGTATTAACTGATACCAATGAAATGGACAAATGGAGAGAGTTTTCTGTTCATAACGCAGACCAATTGTCTGAAATCGGTATGTACTGGGATGCAGAACTCGGTCAGCTTAGAGCAACGCGCGAACTAACTGGTGGAGATTATCAACAATTATATGATATGTTAGAATCCGCGGGCGTTGATGATTGGGGCGTTGGAGAAGGCAGTTATACTGCCGAAATGCTTAATCAAATGCGTGGCGACTGGGGTATGGACTTACGTGGCGATACTCAGCAAGCAATTGATTAGGCCGAACTCATTCAAGAGTTATTATCTCCAACAAGAAGTACTGAAGTTGATTTATTAAATCTACAAGGTACAACAAAGACGATGGAAGATTTAAATGAACTTATTTCTTCCATGGGAATTACTGATTTAGAAGATCAAAATTATATTGCAGATTATTTGTCTCAATTTGAACATTGGAGCGAAGCAGGCTCTCAATTTAAAGCAATTAATGAATATGCTGCAGATATGGTGCAAGTTTCTGATTTACCAGAGGGCATGACAGAAGCTGATGTTGCTGAAAAATTGCGGACCGCGGTACTGAACGGTGAAGATGGACTTAGTTTAGATTTATTGTTAAAATTAAATCCTACCGATATTACTATTGATGAAAATGGTAAAATTAATATTTCTGAATCAGCTAAGGCATTGGCTCAAGCAGAGTTAGATAAAGAAGGCGCAATCGAAGTTTAGGCTAAAATAAAAACTGCGAATAGTTATGCAGAAAAAGAAACTTTGACTAGAGAAGATTATACTGCTCTACAAGACTTAGATTTATTTACTGATGAAGAACTAGATGAATTTGTTATGGCTTCTCCTGCATCTAGAGCATTAATGTTAGCAGAAATGCAAGCTGAGGCGGAAGCAGAAGAGATCGAGGCAATTCGTCGTATTTATGAAGAATCTGATAACCGTATTGAAGAATTAGCTGAAGCTAAAACTGAATATATGGAGTCTCTTGCTGCAGCAGTCAATGATACTGCTCTTGCAGGCAAGTCTTACTTATTTGATGAGCAAGGAAATAGTCTGACTGGAGAAGCATTATATAATGCATTAAGCAAAAGACAATAGGAAATTCAAAACATCTAGGCTTATCGTGCATCTTATGGCTCTATGAGTGAATGGGATGACGATACAATGGATGAAGAAAAAGCGGCAGCTTATAAAGAAGCAGCGTTGTCTACCATGACAGCGGAGTAGCTTGAAAAATATGGTCATTTAAGTGCAAAAGAAATTTTTGAAGCTAGAGAAGACTGGTAGACTGATGATGCTTTTATTACTGGTGGTTCTGCAGAACTTACTTTAATTAATGACTTAATTGCAGAAGGGACAGAACTTCTTGGTGCTTACTCAGAAGCGCAAGCTGCGAATGCAAAAGCTCAAGGTGATTTAGAAGCAGCGGAATGGTGGGAAACCACAGGTAAAGCTATTGAAACAGCAACTAAAGGAGCAAAAGCTTTTGGAGAGGCAATTGGCGAAATTGGATCTTTAGATGCTGAGGCTTTAGCATAGTTAATGCTTTTAGATCCCGAAAATGCTTTAAAAAATTATCAAACCATGTCTAGTTCTGAATGGAATGAATATGCTTATGAGCAATCAATGGCATATTATAATGATTTAGCAGCATTATATGATAAAGATTCTGCGGATTATGCTCTTGTAATGCAAGAGAAAGAAGCAGTAACTAAAAATTATTACGATGCGCTAAAAGCGCAAAGAGAAGCTGCAGCTTAGGAAATTTTAAACACTTGGGATACTGAGAAAAAAGCAGTAGAAGAAAGTGTGAAAACTTTAAAAGATCTTCTAAGCGGTACTGATCTTAATGATATGAGTTTCGAATCTATCGAAAAAATTAGACAAGGTCTTCTAGAAGTAGGATATACCGCGGAAGAAGTTGATGCAATTTTACGAAACTTAGGCAAAGAAGAGACTGATGAGGCTTCTATTATTGAAGCGGCAAAATTAAAAACTAATTTATTGTTACGGAATATGGGTAATGCTCGAGAAAATTCTAGTGCTATTGACGGTCTGCTTGGCGATCAAACTTCTGTATTAACAGTACGTACAGATATTAATCATGAAGGACTGGCGGCCGATGGAGATGGCGGATATTCTGCAACATTAACTACTGATCCAGCAGATGGCACTCGTACTTTAACTTTAAAGAGTAATACTACAAAAGTCCTTGGTTTAAAAAATCATGGTGATGGAACTTATTCAGTTACTTATTCTCTTAACGGCGATCCATCTAAGACTTTAACATTAAGTGATGATGTTGATTTAACAGATTTGCATAAAAACGAAAATGATGAAGTTGTAGTTTCTTATACTACTCCAGATGGTACTGGACGTACATTGACCTTGGGAGAAGAGTTTAATTTAACAAAATTACAAATGACAGATGGTAATAAAGTCACAGTAAGTTATACTACTCCAGATGGTACTGGACGTACATTGACCTTGGGAGAAGAATTTAACTTAGATAAACTTACTATGGGCGAAAATAATAGTGTTATAGTACATTACACAACTCCAGATGGAATTGGACGCACATTAAGTTTAAGTGAAAGTGTCTCATTAGACGAACTATCTATGGACGAAAATAATAATATTACAGTTCATTATACAACGCCAGATGGTATATCTAGAAGAATGTGGTTAAGTGAAGGTGTTACTTTATCAAAATTACATCTTAATGATGCCGGTGATGTTGAAGTTGGTTATTCTTTACCTGATGGTAATACGCAAACATTTACTTTATCAGGCGGAGCCACGATTGATAAAGCTGATTATAATCCTGACACCAAAACGTGGACGATTTTAACATCTAACGGAGAAACTGTTACTTTTGATGGAACGATGACCGGTAATGGATGGTCTGAGAAGAATGGTAAATATGTTTATACAACCACAGGTGGTATTACTGTTGAAGCATCTATGGTAACTGCTGAGGGTAGTGATGAGATACCTACGGATGGCGAAGTTCGCTCAATGACTTATAAGGTTAATTATCAAAGTGATCTTGATGCTATTGTGCAATTACGCAAAGATATGAAGGCTGCCTGGGAGGCTGATGGAAAAGAGGAGTTCCTTGATAAATTTGGCTGGGGCACCGATTTTACCAGAATGACCAAAGACTTAATGGGAACATATGAGGGCGATATCGCAGCTTATGCTGCCGCAACAGGCAAAAGCAAGCAGGATATTGGTAAAAATATTGCATCTATCGGTACTTATGTAGATAAACTATGGAAACAATTTTTGACTCAGGCTGGTGGCGACTAGGAAAAAGCTTGGGAATTAGCCAGCAAAGACAGCGGCTTTATGTATGGTTATAATCTATATGCTGGATTGGTAAATGGTTATCAAAGTGCATATGGTGATTATGCTGGTGCTATTACAGGTGTATCTACTTCTTTATTGACACGTATTCAAGTAAGTCTTGGCGAACATTCTCCATCTAAATACACTCATACTATGGGTGAATTCTTGATGATTGGTTTACAAGAAGGTTTTGACAGCGTTGAATTTGATGCTTCTGGTTTGTAGGAAAAAATCTTACAACCGATTCAAGATGCATTAATTGCTGCAGGCGATGATATTGATGCGCAAATTGCAGTTCTTGAAGGTAAAATTAATCAGTTTGATCCTGAAGTAGCAACTGCTGGCGAGATTGAAGAAGTTGAAGTGACCGATGAGGAAGGCGTAACACATACTCGTTACAAATATAATGGAACTGAATACGTAAATCGCGAAGATGCAGAAACCGAACAGCGCAACAATAGAATGGCTTATAGCGCGCAAGCTGGTTATTCTATTGTAGAACAAGCTGGAGAAAATGATGTAACTTAGTATGGTGTTCAATACGCTGGTGAAGTTATTAAATGGTTTGATAGTCAAAATGAAGCTATCGTTCATGCATATATGTCATCTCTTAGTGACAATGCAGTAGCTGAATCTTTAGAACATCAGCTATCTACTGGTGTATGGGATGATCAATTTTCTGTTTTACAATAGCATTATTTAAATCAAGCTTCAGATGACGCATTTAAAGAAATCAATGCTCAATATGAAAATCGATGGAATAATATTGCTGAATTATTGGCAAGTGGTAATCAGGAAGCAATTGATGCATTTTATTCTGCTTTTAGCGCTAATGTATCTAAAATCGGTCAAGAGCTTGAAGGAGATGTAAATCTTGCTTGGGCACAAATTCAAGATACTTGGGCAGATGGATTTGCGACCATTTTTAAAGGTGAACAAGATTTAGCTCAAAAGACATATGATTTGTGGGTTGATACTTTTAATTCTATTGTCGCGGCAAGAGAAGCTATTATTGAAGGTAAAGATTGGTCTGGATTAAGCTCTTAGGATAAAATTAATTTATATCGTGGCTGGCAAAAGGAAGAAGGTATAACTACACAAGATATTATGCAAAGAACTTTCTCAACCAGCAGAGATCGTACTTAGTATGTACAATTTGATCCTTATTATAATAAAGGCAATGATCCTGATGCTACTTATGGCTCTAGCGTTGTGAGAGGACCAGACGGTCTTGTTGTAATCTCTGATGCTGCAACAGCAAAAACTAGACAACAAACTGCAATTACTACATAGGTAACAGAGAAAATGGCGTCTGGCGGTTTGGTTTGGAATTATAGAGATGCATTACCAATTTTAAATGATCCAGAAGCTTGGAGACAAGCATAGGTTGAAGGCAATGCTCTTTATAAAGAATGGGCTAAAGATGAAGCTAATGCTGGAAAAACGTGGAATGATTGGCTTACTACTACTGATGAAGGTAAATCTTTTGGAGTAGACCTTGAAACTAATGAAGCAATGGCTGCTACTCTAGCATCTTTAGATGATACATGGATTACATTTGATGAAACTACTGGTACAGATGGAACAGTATCTCGTACTTATAGACTTAAAGATGGTGCTCCCGAAGATGCGGCTCCCGCAGCCGGATATGAAGATGATATTGCCGCAAAAGTTGTAGCTTATCTTATGGGTGGCTGGACGG
>JAEIGA010009292.1_pt1 | contig 14871 bp, 10 predicted proteins | sample 9270691 | NCBI WGS metagenome assembly JAEIGA01 (sample SAMN17057246, study PRJNA624740) | gut metagenome | biome: biome; isolation source: fecal sample | host: Bos grunniens | place: China: Xizang | collected 2019
AATTCCACCCTTTCCATAAACTGCTATTTTCGTTTCACGAAGCTCCAATTCGAGTTCATTTCTCCCGACTATTCTTCATCTTCCCCATCTCTATATTTACTTTTCGTTTTCCCTATTCTCTCTATTTTGAGTCCTCAAATATTTTCCTTCCATGACATGAGGTGGAAGAATCCTCCAACTATTCTACTACGCCCCCCGGAAGGGGGGAATAGAAACCACTGATTGGTGATTGATCAATACGAATCATGGGAGGGGCTTGTGAGGTTGATCTCAACCTTGTCTTGGCCGATTGCCCCCCCCCCCCTCCCATGCCCATGATTTGGGGGCCTTTCCATTCGTAAGGGATTGCTATGGCCGCTGTCTCCCCCTATAATGGGGGTTAGGGCGTACACGAAGTTTCTAAAATGGCAGAGAAAGCTTAACTCCCTCCAGATTTGGAATTGGCTTCCGGAAAAGAGGTCTTCAAGTATGTATGAGACTGAATCCCCTACCATTTTCCTCGGTAGCTCAGCGGTAGAGCGGTCGGCTGTTAACCGATTGGTCGTAGGTTCGAATCCTACCCGGGGAGATTCATATCTATGTCAAGAATTCTCAGTAATAAGAGAGTTGTATTTCACACATATGCCAGTCGCGTTGGACCATGACCCACCAATCGTTGAATGGTTTACTATCGTGCTTATTTCAAGCCTCAACACCAATAAGTAAAGGCGGGAATACTGGCGCGTCCTTCCCTTACCCCCCCCCCCCCCCTTCCCTTACGTTTACGCTCTATGAGCAGTTCCAAAATCCCATTGAGGCGTCGTCTTTTAAAAGTTTCCACTTCAATTCAATCCGGCGTATCGAATAACTGGAATGAACGATTTAATCAGTCAACTGGGGGAGGGAAATCCAAAATTGATACGTATTAATAATTAATAGTTATACAAAAAAATTATTTGTCTGCAAAATTCCTGCGGAATAACCTATATTACTCCTTTCAATCCTATTTTTCAGTAAAAAGACTCCTATCATATTCATATAGTAAATAGTAACTGGTCTCCAACTTCTTACTTTTTGAAATGCTGAAATTGGATTTTCCGTATCAGTAAAAGGAAAATATAGATCTTCCTCCTACTGATTTGGCCTTCAATTTTAGGGCTAGAGATCTAGACAGAGTGGGGAGTATCTAAGGAGGGAAACAACAGTTGTTTCACGATATCAAACTTTCATGAAGAAATTGTTTCATTGTTCGATCCAGTGATGCTTTACCAAACCGGAATGGATTGGATAGATAGTCATAAGTTTCAAGCAACATATTATAGATAAGAAAATCCTGAAATGGGGAATGGTTCCGTCTCATCCATTTGTTTCTATGAACCAGAAGCCTAAACCGAAGAAATCGTTCCGGGAAATCCTCCGCGATCGTGTAGCAACCCAAACGAACGGGAGTAAATGTCTGTGCATATTGCAGATGTATATCTATGAAAGAGGTTTCCTTTATGTATTCGGAATCTCGCTCCTCCTCATCCGAAGGAAGATTATTCCACCGATTGAGAGATGAGTCGGGTTTCAATTTCGGATTATCTTCACGATAGAGAAAGAAATTTTTAATTTTCTTATTTGACATCTTCTGAAGGCGCTGCCTTCTCATACCGTAAATGGTGTAAAGCCTCCGCGCCAGTTCTTTTGTCGGCAACAAGTTGCGGCGCGAGGAAGGAATGTTAGGGTCTGGCTGGAACAGAAGCATGGGGTCCCAGATGAAGCGCCCCCCGAAGAGTCGAGTCGTTTCATTAAATCGATCACAATGTGTTTCATACTCATTAGATGAGTCGTCAGAGATTCCCAATTCGAGAAATTGCTCACGTAACAACATATTATCCAATCGGTTTTCCAATCTTTTAATGGAGTTATCTGTTACATTAGTGACAGATTTCTCGAAGCTGAAAAGATACCCGCTTTTCTCGCGCCACTTATTTTTCTCCCCCTTAATCTTATTGAATTCGAAATCTTGTTGGGGTATATAATTCTGATTGTAGTAAAGGAGAATTAAGTTATACAAATGGTTGGGTTCGGATAATACCCCCATCAATTCGTAAGTCCCGCTTCGCAGGAAACGGAGACGCCAAGCCTTGTGGGACCAAGTAATCTCACGCGATATCTCTGTCGTTGAGTTTATTAATTCGGGTGACTGTTGCATCTCGAAATCGGTTAGACTACTAAGTCTCCCTCTTCTCATAGATTTAGAAGAGCGACTTGAAGAGGTTACACCTGAGCAAAACTTGGGTTTTCCAATAAGAAAGGGGGGATAAAAACTATTACTACGTCGACTCTCTTCTCTAGAAAATGCTGAACGTGATAAATTATTTGAGAGGTTTTCTAGGAGGCCACAAGCTAGGTTTAAGTCATTCTCTATGAGTTTGTCGATAGCAATGAAATTCTCCCCTATCCTCATATCCATTTGGAACGAATCGCGAGCTACTAATTCAGCTAGTAGCCCTAGGAGATGCAAAAACATAGTGAATTCATCAATTGTTGATTCGGTTATTGAAGGTTCCACATACCAGTTAGACAAGTAATAAAATCGCATTTTTAACTCGTCACGACCAATAAATGGAATATTTGTGAGAGAACTATCTATCAAACTATTCTTCGAAGTGGCTTCCGCCATCTTGTAGAAAAAGATTTTCGATTCAGAATCAGATTCCATCCCATTGCCCATATCACTAACAGTCGAATGTTGTCTATGCAAAGCTAATCCAATTGCGTTGTTACATACAAACTTTTTCCTTTTGGAAGTACCTATTAATAACGCTTCATTAGCGAGAAAGAATAAATCTCGTTTACTATAACCTGCAGTTCCAAACAAAGTACTTTCAAGAAGAGGCGGATCAGCCCCTACTTCGAAACCTTTGATACGTAATAGAATTGACAATTCTTTCTGACGTTGACACCCATTGGACTTTCGGAAATTTATTAATTAGTTTAACCGATTCGGAGCTACTGAAGCTGGATCTATCCTCGCAGGTACGTGAGTTGTGGCAATAACAACATTCTTGCGGATGTTGGAGTTGCCGAGCTTGTGACCAATACTCTTCAATATTTGGCAAAGTAAAAATTTGGGATCAGCTTCTAGCTTATTATACGAACGATGAATATTCAATTCATGAATATCTTGAATCCATAGTGTACAAGGAGACATTTCTCTCGCTATTTCAAAGACGATATTTAATCGGTGTACGCTCTCTTTCGAGATGAAATTTCCACGTACATTATTGAAAAAGGATCGGTTGTATATGAACCTCTTTAGTGGTAGTTTCACCACTGGAAAGTAGGAATTGAATGCTACATCTCTAATAATAGAGGATCGACCAGTTTCTATAGGTCCTACTAGCAAAATTCCTCTAGATGGTAATAATCCCGATTTGAATGAAATAGGTATGTCACCACATGGCATGTTTAGTAGACTGTCTCCTCGTCTTGTTGTTGCTGAAAGTAGAATATTTCTCCCAAGGGCGGAAAAAGCCCACTTCTCCGCAGGATCCAACTTACGAATCTTGTGACCCAATAGATCATTTTGCCAGAATTGAAGTAAGTATGCCAAAACATTGGATCTTTCTTGTGGGTAAGGTTCATGAAAAATATTGTTGCTCAAGAAATCATAATTGGATTTTGATTTCGATGCATACCTGTAGATAATCTTAGTCGTTACTAAATATTGAGTCAGTAGTTCTTTATTACTATCTAAAATATCAGAGCTTTCCCTACGAAATATCCATGAATCAAGTTCATTTTTCACGAGAAAGAAAAAAATTATATTACTTACACAATTCAAGAATCTATTCAAGGAATAGATTAGTAGATCTCTCGTTAACATTTAGCTTGTCGGGGGGGAATACATTACCTTTTTTAAATAGGATCCACGCATTGGGTCTGTTAAATATTCAATAGTATCGAAACGTTTCCACAAATGAAAAGAATTGGAACCCGAAACGGCAGACAAAGGATGTTTCAGTAACGCGAGAACAAATACTATGGAGAGGATGCAGCAATAAAAGATAGGCCTGTTGGAAAATTGAGATACCGACCATTCCCCTGGATATAACATCTCTGCTTCATCAGGAATTGTTTTGAGAATGAGGAGATCTTTCTCGGGTAATATAGTATTAATAGAATTGTTTCCGAATCTCAATCCTAGCCTTTGCAGGCTTCGGAGTAAATAGCCTTTCGCGCCACCTACTAAATCCTCAGCAATTCTTTCAGAAATTCTCGGAAGATCATGATTTGAATCGTAACTTATTTTAAGTACTATTTCTGGATATGTTTCTCTAATTAGATTGCAGAAGTATTTCCACCAAGTGGGGGTAAAAAACAGGGGTATATAATCTATCAATAAGTTCCAATTTTTGCCGATATTGTCTTTCCAAAAGATCCAAGAGATCTTATATCCGTTTAAATCTTTTGATAATTCATTAAAATTGATGAAATGGGACAGGCGAGTAGCTTTTTCCCGGGCAGATGAATCTGCAAACCCCGTATTTTCGCGGGGAACCTCCTTTCCAATTGATCCTGCTACAAAATTCGATGTTACATCATTGCATAATGAGAATCTTAGCGACCAATAAGGTGTACCCAATTCTTCCGGTTCCCAAAAATACTCAATAGACAAACCGTTTTGATAGACTCGATTCCTGATGGAACCATTTCTCGAGTCTAATCCATCTTCAACAAACTTCTCCAAATTAACTCGATCTAATACCAAATTCCGACGAGGTTGGGATCGCTGATGATCCGACCACGAGTCGGAGTTTACCGACGTCTTCTCCAAAGAAACTCCATCGTTACTGCACAAAGATAGGAACGAGTCTGTCCCTTCACGAAGGGATGAGTTCAAACTTGCCAGTAACCCATTTAGATCCGAAATAGAATTGGGAAGTCCATGTAAATGATTTACTATTGTCGCAGATTTATGCAGATTAGGCAAAATGAATTGAATTGGTGTGAGTAAGTGACCAGCTACCTTCCCTGTTGTTTGTTTCAATAAATTGGATGATAACGAATCTGACAGTTGGGGATGAATAAATGAGATGATATCAGATGAGATGGCTTTCTCGTGGGAGCCCACATAAAAGTTTTTTAACACGTCGAGATAACTATTGTTGCATTTCCCAATGAAGAAACCCCTTGGTATGAAGTTATTTCCAGCACGGCTCCGTATAGGTGAGTCGTTTATTTTATCCATTTGATCGGAAATGCTTTTTGAAATACCCTCACCAATATTCCTAATTGAATTCCCTTCACGACTTAAATCATACAGAAACAGATTCCAAAATTGCCTCCCCGTAATGGAAAGAGCCTCACTCGAGAATCCTGCTCGGATAGCTTCGATGCGAGGCAACCCGGGAAAGTTGGAATTCGACGCAGGTTTCAGTGCGGCCGAGTAGCCTACCGATTTTTCACTTCTTAACAGTCTAGACTCGATGAAGAAACTTCTTCCTTCTTCAATAAATTTCTTGAAAAAAAGTATATGTTCGTCGATGTAACCATCGGATAAACTTGATAAAAAATCAAACTCAATACGACTCATTTTATTCAATTTCTCAAAATTTATATCGTCCAATTTTTCGATGCAGTAATCAATGGTATCTATCAGAGTTTTCTGGCGAGTAGCCTCGGCAACAATCATTTCAGAAAGAAATAACACATCGAGAAATCGATGAAAATATTTCTTGGTATGTTGATTGGTACTACGGAGACTGACACCAGTATTATTTAGCAACTTGCTTTCCACTATTGACACACGGCAGATTAATTCCTCCAAGTCGTACTTCATCGCTTCTCCCAAGAATTTTCCGACAGGCGAAAAAGACAAAACCCCTGTCGCATCGAGCCATCTATGCACATTTGATTGAACATTCCTACACTCATGAATTCGGAAGGTAACAGATTCGTTCAGTAGACGCTCTACGTTATCCTTCCACTTAAATACTGTTTAATCAGTTGCAATTCTTGTTACACTGGTGTAGTCTCCGCCCCCCTTCCATCCATCCAACCAATATTTGATTTGGTAAAAATATTCGGTGGATAACGCGCAGAGATAATCGTGGAGAAGAAATATGTATGTTGAGTAGAGAGATATGATTCTATTTCGCCCATATAATTTAACTAAAGAATATATTGAATCTAGGTCCCCCCCCCCTTTCAATTTGTTTAAAAAATTAGTATTTTCATTTTGATTAGTTGTTTTCTTAGGTATCTCAAAAGATGCTTTAAAATAGTTTGGAAGAATCTCATTGAAGTCAAAGTATTCGCTATTTGCTAACTTAAGTTTCTTGCCAGATATTTGGGTAAACGGCAAATTTTCCCTCATTCCCGATGGAAAAAATCCTTTCTCGGATTTGATGCTATTACCGACGTCAATACCTATCTCCCGATCAAGAATAGGGTTTGATTTCTTAATTCTCGAAAGGAAGTCAGTGAATCGGCTTATTAATTGATTTCTAATTTGTGAATAAGCGTGTCGAACGGGAAAGTCTTTTCTATCTTCTCCATAATCTAATCCGGATATAAAGCTGCGAAACAACATCGTTTTTTTACAAGACGCAAACGAAGATAAGTTGGAAAAGGCTTCTTGCTCAAAGGAAAATGCCGATCCATCCCCTCGGTGATCTGCTGAATCGGCGGATTTAAGTAGCGCTTTGTCACAGGGGTCCAATACTACGGGACTTAATGAATCGTTTCCCAATCGTATTGTTTGTAACAGATCCAGATCTTGCTCGTCATTAATTTCCCAGAGAAACGACGAATCAAAATTGTTTTCGTGGCAGTCACTTCCGTTCTTGGAAACTACCAACTGGGTATAGAATTTGAAAAACTTCAGTAAATTTTTCAGATACCTACCCCCGCGAACCACTTGAATCCCTTCAGTTTTATCCTTGAATCTATCCCTGGTAAATAGTAGGGAATCCCTCATTATACGTGCCTTCCATATATTGAAAACCGGGGGAGACGTGACACCATAACGAATTTTTTTATCCTCCTTTGAGGAATCTGCATAAATTGAAATATCTTTGTTCGAACCTAAGTGGTAGGGAGCCGGTACTTCTTTCCCCCCATTTCTTGCAACAGATACAAATTTGTTAAATCGAAGGAAGCAATCGTAGGAAAAATTGTCAGAATTTTCTGTCTGTTTCTTTCTTATTCCGTCACCTCCATTAATGACTTTCGTTAATACGAAACTTCTCTCGATCGAATTTTTGTCACTTAAGCGATGCATAAAAATTGGTATCGTCAGCAACATCAGCATCTCCAGGGTGATGCTACTACCCCTAATTACTGAATGACGCAGATTACAGAAAAACAGTGAACTTAGAAATCACAAGTCAGATAATCTGATAAAAGGTTCAGCAGTGGAAGCTGGACTAACTACAAGTTCTTCAAGATGTTGGTTTCCCAATGATTTGGAGAAGTAGTTTAATGCATCGACTTCTAAGAAGTCCCAAACTTCAGATGAAAAATATGGGCCCCTTACTCCTACTCTTTCTCTTACCACTTTTTTCTTTTTCGCCATAGTTTTTTTTTCCATATTAGGTCTGAGACTATTTATCTATCTATTCTCCATATTTATTATACCGATAATTTTGAAAATTTCAAGATGGGATGGAAGAATTTTATCAAACGAGTCTAGTTATTTCCGTAACTAGCTGCATCCAAAACTGGAATGAAATTGGGAATTCTCAGATGTTATTGTCGAAGAGACCCGCATATAGCCCATCCACCTCAGCAAATTATCTTCGCTCTAAGCAAGCGGAGGGGTAGTATTGAATTACCCGGATGGGCGAACGACGGGGATTGAACCCGCGCGTGATGGATCCACAATCCATTGCCTTGATCCACTTGGCTACGTCCGCCCCCTTTGTTATTTGTTTTTGTTAAAGGGCTCCTCAAATGTGAACAAGATCCATCCTTTAAGCTAGATAGATTCTTCTCTTCAATTGATACACATCCATATTAACTGCATGTATATAACAAGATAACAGAGAATCTGTAAAATGAAAAAATGTAATCCCAACTCCTTCTACGCAAAAGATTGAAAGGTTACAAGCATTCAGCGAATCGGAATAGTAACTCTTCTCAAGAGTTAAATATCAGAAGGATATTCCTTCTATTCTTTCTCCTCAATTCAAGGTGGTAAACTGGTGACCGTGAGATTGTGACAGGCCGTTATTCTCCCCTCTTTTCGTTCTACCGTAGGAATCTTCCCTTTTTTATTGGATACCAAACTCCATCTTCCGAAGTTGAAGGGTTTGGTATCCAGTTGTGCTGCATAACCAGACGGCTATTATCCGTTTATAGAAGGGGCTTCGACAGAAGCTAAGTCTAGGGGGAAGTTATGAGCGTTACGTTCATGCATGACTTCCATACCTAGGTTGGCGCGGTTTATGATATCAGCCCAAGTGTTTATAACACGACCTTGACTGTCAACCACGGATTGGTTGAAGTTAAAACCATTCAAGTTGAATGCCATAGTGCTGATGCCTAAGGCGGTGAACCAGATACCTACTACGGGCCAAGCAGCTAAAAAGAAGTGTAGAGAACGAGAATTGTTGAAGCTAGCATATTGGAAGATCAAACGACCGAAGTAGCCGTGAGCAGCTACGATGTTGTAAGTTTCTTCTTCTTGACCAAACTTATAACCTGCATTGGCAGACTCATTCTCAGTAGTTTCCCTAATCAAACTAGAAGTTACCAAAGAACCATGCATAGCACTGAATAGAGAGCCGCCGAATACGCCAGCTACACCCAACATGTGGAAAGGATGCATTAGGATGTTGTGCTCAGCCTGGAATACGATCATAAAGTTGAAAGTACCAGAAATGCCCAGAGGCATACCGTCAGAGAAACTTCCTTGACCAATTGGGTAGATCAGGAAGACGGCAGTAGCAGCTGCGACTGGAGCTGAGTAAGCGACAGCAATCCAAGGACGCATCCCTAAACGGAAGCTTAGTTCCCACTCGCGACCCATGTAGCAAGCTACACCAAGTAGGAAGTGAAGAACGATCAGTTCATAGGGACCACCATTGTAAAGCCATTCATCGACGGAAGCTGCTTCCCAGATTGGGTAGAAGTGTAACCCAATAGCTGCAGAAGTAGGGATGATAGCACCAGAGATAATGTTGTTACCGTATAGCAAAGAACCAGAAACGGGTTCGCGAATACCGTCAATATCTACAGGAGGAGCTGCGACAAAAGCGATGATAAATACAGAGGTTGCGGTTAGTAGGGTGGGAATCATCAAGACACCGAACCATCCAATGTAAAGACGGTTTTCGGTGCTGGTGATCCAGTCGCAGAAGCGACCCCATAGGCTTGCGCTTTCGCGTCGTTCTAGAGTTGCGGTCATGGTAATTTTTGGTTTCCGAGAAGGAGTTAGTGATTCCCCAGGCTAGTAAGCCTGTTAATTTGTAGTGTATCACAAAAACCTATCTGTGTCAACCAAAATTGATTGAGTCTCTAGAATTCTTGGATACAGACGGAGGCTTTTTCGTCGTATCTCCAATTTTTTTTTGTTAACTATTTCAAAACCAGGATTCCCTAAAACAAAGGAAAGGGGAGAATTAAAATTTTTATCCTACGTGATGCGCGCCCCTCATCAAAATTGGTCTCTAAGAAACTAATTCTGCGTCAAGCCTTTCTACGAACGAATCACTCCGCAGCTTTGCATCGACCAACGTATTACAAATATTGTAATAATTAACGAACTGAGGAGGAAGTAGTCGTCAACCCCTCACTCATCCATTTCTTTTCTGCATAGTGTGTTTTTTGATTCCCCGATACCTGCGCCCCGATTCCAATCCACAACGAAAAGATTGTGGATCGGAACGAATCTAAACAAAACTAACGGAAGTGGGCAAAAGCTTTGTTAGCTTCTGCCACTTTGTGAGTCTCCTCCTTTTTCCGTATGGCACTACCAGAACTTCTGGCGGCATCCATCAATTCATCACTCGATCTTAAAGCCATACTTCGACCTGAGCGTTTTCGACACGCGATCAATGACCACCGGATGGCCGAAGCTTTTCCTTTTGCAGGTACTACTTCAACGGGAACTCGATAAGTGGATCCACCTACACGTTTGGTTTCTGTGACTACATCGGGAGTTACCCCACGAACTGCCTGTCGCAAAACAGACAGCGGGTTCCTATTTGTCTTTTATCTAATCCGCTTCATAGCCTGATAAAAAATCTGATAAGCAAGTGATTTTTTGCCGTTTTTGAGAATACGATCAACTAGCATGTTTACTAATCGATTGCGATAAATTGGATCCGATTCGATATTTCTAATTTTGTTCACTACACTGCTCCGATGTACCACGAGTTTACAACTATGTCAGACTTCAACCAATTTTTTTTTCCGGCGCTGTCTTAAGCTACTATTTTGGCTTCTTTACTCCATATTGTAGAGTGGATCCGCCGGTTAGTGGGGGATCTCCCTCCAAACTGCACGTGCGACTTTCGCCGAATACAGCTTTCCATATGATTGAATAAGAACTACCCAAATGGTTTTCAACCAATTTTTCTTTGTTACGCAAATCATATTTACTCATTGCACATTGAGCATCCGTTTCCTTCTCTTCCACCAAGAAGGAAGAAATAGGTACGGGAAGGAAAAATCTTGCAATTCAGTTATCTTACTAGTAATGTCCGTAGGTTTCTCCATCCAATCGGTACATGTATACAAAGTCTCCGCCGAATCTCCGTAGTCGTAACCCGAACCTGTTCCGGAAGGAAAAGACTTTTTAGGTGGGAGTCCGGGTAAAACTCAACTTAACCTATTGGAGTAAAATACCTTAGACACCAAGTTGTTTCACACAAATAGACGGGTAATAGTCAATCTTTGTAGTAGCAGGCTTCAGTCCCCCGGCAATACTGGGTCGGCTACACATTTAACATATCAGAACAGCTGATACGGAATCATTGCGATGATACCAGTTGTGACAATGCTCTGCGACGCACTGGAACGCCCTTTTTTACGATCCTTCACTCCTACAGCATCTAGGGATCCTCTAACGATGTGATACCTAACGCCGGGTAGGTCTTTGACCCTTCCGCCTCTCACGAGGACCACCGAATGTTCCTGCAAATTGTGGCCAATACCTGGTATGTAAGCTGTTACCTCAAACTTGGAGGTTAATCGAACCCTGGCGACTTTACGTAGGGCAGAGTTGGGTTTTTTCGGTGTAGTTGTGAAATAGTCGACAGCTACAACGTCGCTATACAAAACCGTACGTGAGATTCTCACCTCATACGGCTCCTCGTCATTCAATTACTGTTGGAGGGATAACTCTTCCCAGTCGTTTCTCACTACAAGTACAAAAATAAATTTACGAAAAAAAATCTCATTCTTTTTCCTTGCAAATTTATTTTCAAAGTTTCGCCTTTGGGCCCCACTAATTAGCCGGATTGCAAAAAAGCGACGCAGAGAGAGAGAAATGAAAAATCTCTCGAATTGATGCGCGGGTTTCCCAACGCAACGAGTTTTCTTCCTGCGTTTGCGTCAGTACTAGGAGGCGGATTGAATAGGGAGGAGAGTGACGAGTCGGTATCAGCTTATCCACATCATTAATCATCTTTCAGGAAGGAATTCATTTTGAAATGGAGGCAGTTTCAATATCTTACTCTCGTTCTTTATTTCGTCCCAACGAGGCTACCTGAGGAGGATTCGGCAACCTAACGAACTACCCAATAAATAGGTGAACTAAAAAATGGATCTTTAGAAAATGGAAGGGATCTGATGACCATTTGGAGGTTAGCAGCGATGACGACGCAAAGGTATCAACGAAAAAAAAAACCGGGGATCTTTAAAAAACAAGAAAAAATAAGTTAGTAGGTTATTTATTTTGGTGGTTGTGGCTTAGTTAGCTTGTTCCGCGACGAGCCACTAGTCAAGCCCCGTTGCACTCCCCCCCCCCCTTTCCGCGAGCCAAATTAGAAGTCTCCGGAGGAAAAGGATTGTACCACGCGAGCTAAGGGAGGTCAAGCTGCCTCTGCTACTAGTTGCTACTAGCAACCCCACACTTCAGAGAGTAGGAATAGGAGAAACCAAAGGTATAACAGAAAAGGAGCTAGTATTGGCAGGACTGAGATGCTGGTATACCAGGCGCGGCGGGGTTAGAGACTGTATAAGTTTAGGGTTACAAGAGTATTGGGTATGCGTAAAGGCATCCTTGACTTCCTCGCAACATGAAAAAATATTTTCACCAATTGAATTTGAGGATTTGCCGCATTGAAACTGCTTCCCAGTTTCTTTTCAGGTGGAACTAACAAAACAAAGCAAATAGGCCAAGCACGCCGGGTAATTCATTACCTCTGCTCATATCCCCTGTAGTGCGGGGACCCGTAAAAACCGGGAAAGAAAGAGAAGAAGGAAGCTTCGTCCGTCACCTGTATCTGCTTCCTCGCGCCTCTTTTGCTCCCTCCAATTACGCTGGGTGATTTGAATTGGATAAGGAAAGCATCTTGGGACTGTTTGTTGGTAGAAGCATTTTCTCCTCGCTCGGGGCTACCGAACTTATTCTAGACATATTTGTCTTCATCCTTTTCGGTTCAAAAATATGTAAGAGGCTTGTGGGATTGACATGACTTACCAGTAGGGGATACACTCCGAGTGAGCTTCGAGATATGAAGCGAAGAAATCCAAGTTGTACCTAGAACTAAAACAACTTTCATTCAGCTTTTTCTGTGTCTTGAAGAAGGTATAAGTGATGTAACTACTAATCTCGTGGAGAGTTTGATCCTGGCTCAGGATGAACGCTGGCGGCATGCCTAACACATGCAAGTCGGACGGGAAAGATCTTCGTGGTGTTTCCAGTGGCGGACGGGTGAGTAACGCGTAAGAACCTGCCCCTGGGAGGGGGACAACAGCTGGAAACGGTTGCTAATACCCCATAAGCTGAGGAGCAAAAAGGAGGGATCCGCCCAAGGAGGGGCTTGCGTCTGATTAGCTGGTTGGTGAGGCAATGGCTTACCAAGGCGACGATCAGTAGCTGGTCTGAGAGGATGATCAGCCACACTGGGACTGAGACACGGCCCAGACTCCTACGGGAGGCAGCAGTGGGGAATCTTCCGCAATGGGCGAAAGCCTGACGGAGCAATGCCGCGTGGAGGCAGAAGGCCCACGGGTCGTAAACTCCTTTTCTCGGAGAAGAAGCAGTGACGGTATCTGAGGAATAAGCATCGGCTAACTCTGTGCCAGCAGCCGCGGTAAGACAGGGGATGCAAGCGTTATCCGGAATGATTGGGCGTAAAGCGTCTGTAGGTGGCTCCTTAAGTCCGCTGTCAAATCCCAGGGCTCAACCCCGGACAGGCGGTGGAAACTACTGGGCTGGAGTACGGTAGGGGCAGAGGGAATTTCCGGTGGAGCGGTGAAATGCGTAGAGATCGGAAAGAACACCAGAGGCGGAGGCACTCTGCTGGGCCGACACTGACACTGAGAGACGAAAGCTAGGGGAGCGAATGGGATTAGATACCCCAGTAGTCCTAGCCGTAAACGATGGATATTAATCGCTGCGCGTATCGACCCGTGCAGTGCTGTAGCTAACGCGTTAAGTATCCCGCCTGGCCTGGGGAGTACGTTCGCAAGAATGAAACTCAAAGGAATTGACAGGGTAAGGTCGAAAAGCTATGGATACGAGAATCTCACAAACACACGGGAATGGAACACACGGGAATGGAACGCATGAAAGAGCTCATTTCTTTTTCAGGTAGTACTTGTTCTGAAGGTGCAGTCTTAAGAAAAGGCATTAGGGCGGCTATCACGCGCGAAGAGCACGTTACGACCCGTTGGCCCTAAGCTTCATGGTGGGTAGGCAGTAAACCCAACTCCACCCGCCTGAAGGACAGTAAGGGCATGAAGACCGAAGTTGGTGTAGTGCTAGCCAAAGCGTGAGTCAACGAGTCCCGTTACAGGCTCCCCTCCGGCAGCGGGGCATGCATGGGGAGATGCATGGGCGCAGCTACTGGGATCATGGTATGTTAGGTTCCTGTCGTGGTAGGAGATAGCGGCCCCCTACCATCCTCAAGATGTGGCTACGCCATCGTATTTATACATACGGTTAAGAGTCTAGGGGCTGAAATGGCTGGAGCACGGGAAAATAACGATCTCCGCTAGAGCTTTTGGGGATTTCCTGAAGGCTCCGGGATCTTTTGCAAACCCCATGTCCAATATCGTATAGCAGATACTAGTCGTATGGCGGGTATTAAGGGAAGCAGAAGCTTTCATCGAAGAATAGAGATTGGATGGGTTAAGAATGAGCCAAGGGAACATACAAACCTTTGTCGCATTTTAAGTGACCCCAATGTCGTTCGGGCGGCTTATAAGCGCCCCAGGTCAACCCCTGGGGATTTGGCTCCAAGCAGAGACGAAGGAAGGGAACCCTAGAGTTTTCTGGCAAAACCGGAGTGGGTAAACTTCCGAATCTTTGATTGATGGGTTAATGAAACTTGCTAAGCTATTCAGGATGAAAGTTTCGAGGGAGTTTAACCCGCTCGACGTGTCGTGATATCAGAGCCTGAGAAAACTGGAAGGCCGCAACGCATAACTTCACCGAGGGACAAGGTCGTGTAGGAAGCTGTTCGAATAGCTCCAGAAGGCGTGTATGAAAGTACCTTTTTGGATTACTCGCACGGGTTTGGGCCGAACAGAGGGTGTTACATGGGACTGGAGTTCATAACAAAAAAATGGACAGGCATCTCTTGGTTGTTAGAGCTCGACATCGAGAAAGGTTACGATTCCATTGATTAGGACATCCCTAAGTCTTCCATTGAACGAAGGATGGAAGATTCAGGGTTCATGCTTCTGTTAGACTGTCTTTCCGAGGCGAGTCTAATGGAAGGTGAG
>JAEIGA010009293.1_pt1 | contig 14871 bp, 17 predicted proteins | sample 9270691 | NCBI WGS metagenome assembly JAEIGA01 (sample SAMN17057246, study PRJNA624740) | gut metagenome | biome: biome; isolation source: fecal sample | host: Bos grunniens | place: China: Xizang | collected 2019
AGTTCCGATCATTAAATCAAGGCGATAAGCTATGAGAACGAAAAGAAGTGTCATACCCTTACGACACAACCCTTTCCAGCCTGCCCTGCTTTCAAGCGCACCACTCTCTGACTTTGTGCTCTTCTTGAAAACTCCTGCCACAATTAGTCCTGTCAAGTAGTCAATCCCCATGAAAATAAGTAATGTCTGCATCCCTGTTGTCAAACCTCCAAATGCTGTCGAAAATGCTGCTCCAATTGCTCCTAAAATACCTGATAAGATTGTTGAATTTCTCATAACTTTTCTCCTAGAAAAAAGAGCTACCGCCCCAGACGATAGCCCTATATTTTTAACTTGTTAATTATTCCTCTGTCACCTCTTCCGGCTCCGGTGTATGGTCTACAATTTCCATTATCATCACATTGCCGACATAGTTGATCGCAAATTCTTCTGCATCCTTTTCTATGAACTGATTTTTATAACCATCTAAATCCTCATAGTAGGAAATATAGTTTTGCTGATTGGCTCTTAACGCTCTTCCGTACTCTGTGTTGTCGTTCATGTGCTCATATTGGTAATCGTGACGTATTTCGTGCGCCATAACTCTAGTAGCCTCTTCGTATGAGGTAATAGCACCAAGATTTACATAAATATAGTTTAGTCCATCATAGTAAGAGGCTATAACAGCCCACTCGCTAGAATTATAAAAATACAGTTTAGGAGTGGTCTGTAAATCAAGCTCTTTAGATATACGCTCTGTTAGGTTTGTAATGTATTTCTCTTTAGCCTCTTGTGATAGGTCGGGAAACTCTTTAGCCTTGGTGCTTAATGGAAGTAAGACGATAGCAAATACTACAATGGTGTAGATTATCACAATCCACTTTGCGACTTTATTTGTTATTCTCATAGGCTGTTACCTTAGAGGTCTGCAGAAAAGTCAATATAAGTAGTATCTGTTTCCGCTGTTGATGCTACCTCAATACTATACAACTCATTCACGACAAGATTAGATGCGGCTGAAAATAGGATTTTCTTGTAATCTCCATAAAATCTTGTCCCCGAATAAGAGGATGCCGCCACACTAGAGCCATTTCCAATGATATTAAATGCGGTAATGTTTCCACCAACAGTAACGCTCGGATTACTCCTCATTGTTGTAGGCAACTTAACTTGTGGCTCTACCGCTGTTGCTGTTGATGCTCTTGCAATTCCTATCCGTTGGAATATTCCGCCGCCCGTATTCATGCGGTAAAAATACCTCTGACACTTCAACAACTCTGTTGCGTAGTTTGGTGCTGTATCTTGTGCAAGAGTTGATACTGAGCCAAGTTCAAGTTTGACAGCTTTAATTGAAGCACTTCTTTCACTTGCGCCATTACTGTCAAGAATTATAAACGTATATCTACCATTATCAAGTCTATATGTTGCATAAAAGCCTGCAAGTACATCTTTCCACTGTTCAATATTAACCCAATTACTAGAAGCCTGTAAAATAAATGTTTTGCTTTGTACGCTATCATCAGAACATAGAATTGATAATGTGTATGTTTTACCCTCTAACAATCTTTCTGATTCTAAATATTGTAACATATTAGAGTAACTAGCTGTCGTTGTTAAAGTTAATATTTCATTGCTTAATGAAAGTGCAACGTTATTTGATATTTTCCATCTGTCAACTGTATATCCTTGACTTGTGTAACTACTTTCTCCTCTCTGATTAACAGTAAACCAAGGATTATCCAACAAATTAGGATTACTCTGTGATAACGCATAAGGTGTTAGTTGCTGATTGGTCAAGGCATAGGGTTCGTAGGTGCTGTCGGCGATACTTGATAGCCTTATCATTGGATAGAACACATGATTTACAGCTTGATAACCTGGTCTTATCTGAACATAAACCTCTAATCTATGCCCCTTGCGCCCACTAATGACTCCTCCATCGGGTGTCATGGCTATGTTTTCTGAGGTTGTGCTATCCACAATATATCCAATATATTTGCTTAAACTTCCCTCATCACTTCCACCATCACTAATAGAGTAAACACAACTATCATACGGAAAACTATCAAAGATATGCACTTTCATGTTGTAGTAGTCCGTCTCTGCCGCTGAACTAGTAGCATTTATTGTGCCATTTGCATTTACTGTATATGTGGTATTTCCTAAAGTCTGACTAACTCCTGTATTAGGTAATAAATTCTTAGCTCCAAGAATATTCAGCATTGGTGCAACTTTACCCTCAACATAATCAGTAATGCCGCCCGCATCTGCAACAGCGTTTGTACTATCATAGACAGCCTTTGTCATATCACCCATACCCTGTCCGTTGGTTACAGTAAAGGTGTATGTCGTGCCATCCGTCATAGTAATAGTGTAGGTATCAACTAACCCTTGTGTGCCTGTCTTGGCAATATTGGCTATTCCATTTCCTGTTGCTCCCTGTGGTGAGCGTGGCAAAAACAAGTGAAATATTGGGTCTGTTGATGTGCCTGTGTTGGTCACATAAGGTTGTGCCCCCTCTGCTATCATGGTAATGTCGGCTATATCAACAGTTATGCTTGCATCCACTCCACTGTCTTTATATGCCTCTAACGTGGTATCAAACACGTACCAATTACCATTAGCACCGATATAAGGTGGATTTTGTGAAAGTTCCTCTACCGCCTCGACTATGCTCTCAGCTTGCTCCAGATAGGCTTGTATCTGTGGGATTACTGTGACCACATCATCACCAATCAAAATAACTCTATCGTCTATGTCATCAATAGCCTTTGACATAGCATTGAGATTATCTTCATTGATTGCAGGTGTTGTGTTATTGTGCCATATGATCCTTTGAAAAAGTTTTGAAAGTGACATTGCCTGTCCTCCTTAGAATATATCTAGTGTTCCGTTGATATATGTGTCTTGCAAATTCTGAATGCCTTTTAACTGCCTTTGGAGAATGTAGCTAGTGTAAGTCTGATTTCCAAGTGGTATCTCGATTTCATCCCCTGTTTCTAAATATGGCAATCCAGCGCACCACATCTCAAACGGAAACCATGTAATATCTTGCATCTTGGCAACCATGGCATCAGCATAAGCACCTATCTGCTCGGCTGTCCATACAAGGTTGCGGAAGATCCAATTATCAGAACAGTTATAATTGTCAATGCCATCATTATTGACTGTCCTTTGGAGCGTGTAGTCCGTTTCGTTGCCCTCACCATCAAGGCCCTTGTAAGTAATGATCAGATATTTCCATTTATGTATGTTCCCCTCATCTGCCCACAGCTTTGAATATTGGCTACGGAATGCACTCTCAACGCTACCATATGGATATAGGCTGTCAGATGGATAAAGTGTATCTGCTGGAAGTAATCGTGAATGGTTTAGCTCTACACCACTAAAGAGGTCTGTTACTCGGTCAAGCTGTCCGAATTGCGCCTCGGTTTCAAATACTGCGCTTTGCAACTCTCTCAAAGTAACGTCTGGCATATTTTCTATGTCAACTTTTATCAAGGATGCTGTCTCCATGTTTGTTACGTTAAACACGGATATATACTCCCAAAATTCACTTAGTGTAATGGTGCTCCCATCAGGCATTTTAGGTGTTATATAAGTTCCCTCCAATGGAGGTAATGACGTATTTGTATAGTAATCATATGTGCGGTCATTACCATTAAATTCCATTGTTGCTGCGAATTGTCCTGCAAGCATATTAATATTAGCAGGCTGAATCAAATAAACAGCTTTAACATTTTCAAGCGTAACGTTATTTAAATCTATAAATGTTCCTTCTGCCAAGCCTGCATTATATAAAGTTTTTCCATAGCGAGCACTCGTGCCATCATTAAACTCGACATATACTTGGAATCCCCACTTGGTACATGGTGTTGGAGTAGGCGTGTATCCTCCTTGGGTATAAGTCCATTCACCTACATTTAAAATAGCATTCCACATATTAGCCTTAGTCTGATTTGTTTTTGTTTTTTCTAGTGCATCCTGTATAGCGTTATAATAATTATCATCAATAACATCAAAATTTTGACTAAAACGAATTTTTAATGGGTAATTCGTGCTAGGCAAATATTTCCATATGTTAGCATACATTACTGCTTGAACGCTTGTGGAAGTAGTTATGCCCCTAGAAACAAAACGTCCTGCACCAAGTATCCCCTGATCCCCAATCAATGTGGTGTATTTATAGGTAAATAAGGAGTTATATACTAATGTTCCATAAAAATCAATGTCGTGCGGGGATATTATTATGGTTTCTTCCTTATTAATTGAATAATCTCCCAACAGCGCATCAAGAACATCGTTTACATAAACAACTTGTTGATGGGTAAACGTTTCAACAATCTGCTCATTCGCCTTAGCATCCAAATAATCACTCTGCAACTTGTTGTAAGCCGTGACCTTGATAATTCCTGTGCTTGCTTGCCTTGAGCAATTCTTAACAGTGAAAAAGCCCATTGGTATTGTGTAAGGTGTATTAGCGCCATATTCCACATCACAAAAGACTTGCACTTGCCTGTCCGTGATGTTTGGGTGATTAAAATATTGAAACTCTAGCGAACTACCCTCGCACAAGCCAAATTTGATGGTATCACCGCTACACATACGCTCATCAATGCTTACACTTTCACTGACAAGCGTATCATTATCAATGGTGAAATCCTCTGTGCCATCATCATTGAGCACCACCATTCTATAATTCTTCTTTAATCTGCCCTCTCTCAGAGCGTCTTTTACTTCAACAGGTACGTCAATCATTTAGCACTCCTTCAGATCAATAGTCATTTTGTTGACCATTCTTCCATCTGTTGTTTCTGCGTGTTGCGCTGCTTTAATTGTGTAATACACCTGAAATAACTCTGTTCTGCTCGTATTCAGGACATAAAGACCGATTGTAGTAACTCGATTAACTGTCACACTGGCAAGAAGATCCAGGAAGTCTTGATATGCTCCGTTGTCATCATCAAAGAAGATTACATCAAAACTTCCCTTAACTCTGTCTCTGATATACACTCTATGCTCTCTAAAGTTGCCATCCTGCCATGATTCAAAAACAGGCTCCGTGTTTACATCATAGGTGTCCTTGATTATGTACTTAGTAATGTCTGTTCCATTTAAAGTAGCAAGTATTTCGTTCATATCAATACCCCATCAATCTTGATTGTCCTGTAATCTGCCAATCTCTGTGTGCCTCTTCACTAAGCACTCTGAACAGCCTTCTTGCATCACCCTCAAGCGATACCTGAACAACAACAGGACCTTGTGCGCTCTGTGCGTTCATGGAGCTTGTGGCGATATTGCTCAATCTGTTAATGCCTGAGGTCATAGAGTTCATGTATGGCCTTAAATCAAAGCTACTTCCAACTGCATCTGTGATTAGGTGTGCATTGTTACGGATTCCGTCTGCAAACTCCTTCATCATATCTGGTGCATATGTGTGGAAGTCTGAAAGAGGACCAACATCAGGCTCAGAGAAGTGAATAAACTCTTTGATTGCATTTGCAACCCCTGACATTGTTTCCTTAACCTTGTCAATCTTGCTCTTTATTCCACTGATGAGATTTTCAATCATATCTTTGCCCCACTGCTTGAACTTCTCAATTATTCCCTTGAATATAGAAGAAATAGCATTGGCAAGTGATCTAAAGATTGAAAGCAACCCCTCTTTTGCTGATGAAGCAGCGTTTTTTAAGTGCGTCCATGCAGCATCCCAATCTCCACGGATAACTGCAGTAAACATCTTAAATATGTTTGTAAGCACATCCAGAACAGTCTTAATGATTGTTCTTATAATCTCTATCTTGGTGCTAACCACTGTTTGAATAAAAGTCATGACAGCATCTATTTCTGCTTGATGTGTGCTGATAAATGCCTGGATAATTGTTGCAATCTGTGTGACTTTCTCTGCAATTGCTGTGGCAATAGCTCCAAACAGCTCACCAAGAGCAGAAAAGAACCCTTGCAGTGATTCAATAATTGGCTGGATAAATTCTATCGCCTGCCCTATCCCTGTCTTGAGATTCTCTATGAATACTCCAAAGCCCTCTTTGACGGATTCAATAACAGCGTTTACCTTATCCCTGAACTCTTCATTGGTTTTATAGAAGTAAACAAAGGCAGCAGTCAGAGCCGCAATAGCTGCAATTATTATTCCTACTGGTCCTGTGAGAACACCTAAAATTGCTTGAAGTCCACCAAGCTTGGTTATAACTCCACCAATAAAGCTGACAAGCTGACCGCCTACGGCAACAATCGTTCCAATAGCACCAACCACCTTACCGACAATCAACAAAGCAGGGCCTATTGCCGCAACGATTGCAGCGATTTTTATTATCTGCTCTCTCTGTGCGTCATCCATAGCGTTGAGCTTGTCAACAAACTGCTGAACATATCCAACAACTTGCCTGATCTTAGGCATCAGGAGCTCACCAAATGAGATTGCCAATGCCTCAAGCTGTGATTTTAAAATTGTGACCTGTCCTGGAAGATTATCAAGCATTGTATTAGCCATAGCCTCAGCTGAACCGCTATACTGCTCAATTATTTCCTGTCCGCTTTCAAGCGCCTCATTGAGAGGCACCACAGAACCATCTGCCAACTTAGCAAAAGCCTGTGACGAATCATCAATTGCAGCAGTCAACTTCTCATAATCTTCTATTGAAGCGTTTGAGATTGCCAACAGACCAGCCATTGCCCTTGTTCCACCAAGCATCGCTGCTGCTCTTGCTTGCTCTGCTCCTTCAGCTCCAAAGGCTTGTTTATTCAACTCTTCCAGAGCTGCATCATATTTCTTTTGTGTAATTGAGCCATTTTCAAGGCCCTGATCCAATAGGTCAAGCTGGAAGTTGTAATCTTCCAATGACATATTGATGTCCACCATGCTATCTCTCAAGGTGTCCATGATCTGTCTGAATGACAGCATATTTCCCTCAGAATCCTGCAAAGAAATTCCAAGTCGGTCCATAGCTGCTTGGCTTTCCTTTGTTGGTTTTGCCATCCTCTGCATCATGTTTCTGAGTGATGTTCCAGCCATATCTGCCTTGATTCCTGAGTTAGCCATCAATCCGAGTGCGATAGCTACATCCTCTGCGGAATATCCCATTGCACCAGCAACAGGAGCAACGTATTTGAATGATTCTCCCATCATGGAAACATTGGTATTTGCATTTGATGCTGCAGATGCCAAAATATCAGAAAAGCGCCCTGCCTCTTCTGCTTTCATTCCAAAAGCTGTGAGCGCATCCGTTACAATGTCGGATGTCGTGCCAAGCTCTTCACCAGATGCAGCTGCAAGATTCATAATACCTTCGATACCGCCAAGCATCTGCTCTGTTTTCCATCCAGCCATAGCCATGTAGTTTAATGCCTCAGCTGATTCACTAGCGGAAAACTTAGTTGTTTCACCCATTTCCTTGGCTTTATCTCTGAGCAGTGCAACATCTGATGCAGTAGCACCTGAAACCGCCTGCACCTGGCTCATAGCAGCATCAAAATCACCTGTTGTTTTTACTGCTGCAGCAAAACCGCCCACAATTGGAGCAGTTACCTTTGCACTTAGATTAGTGCCAATTGCTGATAGTTTATCTCCAACAGCCTTGATTTTTTCTCCTACTTCTTGGATTTTCTGCCCTGCTACTTGAAACTGTGTGCCAAGAATTGATGATGATTCTTTTGCCTGCTTTTCGAGGTCTTTTAAAGCAACTGTGTCAAGGTCAATCTGTGTCTGCAGATTCCTTGCAGCCTCACTATTAGCATTAAAGCCCTCAGTGTTTTTCATTTGCTCAAGGGCTTCTTTTTCTTTATCAAGTTTCTCTTTTGTGGATTCAATAGCAGTCGATAACTCTGCCTGCTTATCTTTGAGAAGGGCTGTATTGCCAGGATCTAACTTCAAGGCTTTGTTCAGGTCTCTCAAATTTGTTTGAGTGTTTTTGAGAGCGTGGTCAACATTTGCTAGTGCCTTAGTTAGTTTGGTTGAATCACCATTGATTTCAATTGTTATTCCTTTGATTCTTCCTGCTGCCATACTTGACCCTCTTTAGAATTTATCAAAATCGGCTTGTGTTGCTAGTTGCCGATATTTATAGTCATCATTGCTTGATTCTGTGATAATATCCATCACAAAACCATAATCAAGAACATCCAGATCAGGCAATTTAAGCCCAACCTGGATGCACCTTAATGTATAGAGAGCAGTGTTTAATTCTCTTTCACTGCGTCTCCTGCTTTTTTTTTGACTTCACTCATGCCCTCGGTATTACCAAGATACAGATCAATGATTTCATCAGTCGCATTAGTGATGTCAAAGGGCTCAAACTTGTCAAGCCACTCGATATAGTTTGCATTGTTGATTTTCGACATATCAACAGAACTGTCCGCTGACATAGCCATGATAAATGCAAGTTGTGAGATGGTGTCGATTGCTATCTGATAGTTATCGTTCACCTTGGAAAACTCGTTCAGCAAATCTCCTTTAAACACCATACGGTATCTTATTGGAGTTGCTCCAGTTGCTTTCATAGGGATGCTCTCTTTCCCTATGGTAATCTCTCTATACATTATTTACCCTCCCTTCAAGGTCAAGTTGTAACAACAGGAGTGGATGCAGGCTGGTAAACAGCGCTGAACCATGTTGAATAAGCATCATCAGAAGAAGCGCATCTAGCCTTAACAATGTCCTTGTCAAGTGCTGCGCTATGGATTGATACAGCAGTGATCTCAAGTGTCTCTGTCTGTGGCTCGATCTCTTCCTCAGTGGTCTGACCTGCTACAGATGGTCTTGTTGCACTGCACTTATACATAACGTGTCTTGTTGCGCTTTCATCACCCTCAAACTGGAATAACAGTGCAAAATACTTTGTCTTTGCTCCTGCATCCTCGATCATGATGCCCTCATTATCCTCTGGAACAATGTCACCAAGGATGTCCTTACGGAATGAATCAGGAATAAGTGCGCTCTCAAAGTCTCCTGAGTAGCCATTATTTGACTGTCCTACCCAGTAATCAATATTGTCGGCTCTAAACTTGGTTGTGTTGCCCTCAGCGTCAAGTGAAAGGCTAACTGCTCCAGGCCATGCAACAGGTGTATCATATGTTGCTGTGTTGGTTGCAGCGTCAAAAGTTCCTACTGCGTAATAGACATTCTTAAGGCCGTATTTTACCTTATTCATTAATCATTACCTCCATTTCATATGCTATTTGCCACATCTGCTCGGAATCAATGTAATTTTCTTCCTTGTAGTATGTGAGATTGTTATTTTTTAGGATCTCTTCAACAGTTTTTTCTGTCTCAAAGTCCTTTTCGCTTGTGTAAAGCTCAATATTGAGTGTTGTTATCCTCTGATAGTTAGTGTCATCAGCATACACATCATCAGTGTTGGCATAAAAAAACACCACAAATGGTGGCTCTTGAGCTGTTCCGTCTGGAAATTGATAATAAGCATAAGGAAGTCCGATACTGCTTACCATAGATGCTATTTGTTTGTATGTCATTTTCAGCCTCCTAACTCCCTTTTGAGCCTTTGTTCAAACTCTTTTATAGCCCATTGTTCAACCTTCTCAATGTGTGGCCTTGCTGATGCTTCGCCAACTGTCCGACCACCATTTCTTAGGACATGACCATATTCAAGCAAATGTGCAAGATTATAAGTGCCTTTTTTACCATAAATCACAGCACCTGTTCTTAATCTGCCTTGATCTAGCTTGTAAGTCCATCCTTTTGAGTATTGATGCTTTGACTTTCCTTGTCTTTTCGGTGATTCAGCTTTTAATTTCTTAACGGAATCTTTTGCCAAGTCCTGCACAATCTTTTCCGTCACATGAATAACCTCATCACTGTACTCTTCAAGGTACTTGTTAATTGCTCCTTCAATACCCTCTTTTAAGTTGAATCGTGAACTATTGACTACTGCCATTGCTCAACCTCTTATGTGTTCGTGCCACCCTTGCGCTCAACATAAAGCTCAATTATGTCTGTGCGTCTAAGATAAGTGCGATACACAGCATATGTCTTGCCTTGATACTCAACAATGGATTCCCCAGAGTAATCACCGAAAAACATTGTGAACTTAAACTCAGGATTCAAACCATTACGACCACCCTCAAAGAACTCAGCTCTTGTTATGCTATCAACTTGACACATGACCTGCTTTTCCGTCTTTGTGGCTATCCAACGACCATAATCATCCTGTGCTCTTGTCTCACTTATTAACTTGATTACGTCTGATCTATCCATGTCGTGTACCCCGTAGCCATTGAAAGCTGTGCTTTTTGCTCATCATAACTAGCTTTTAATCTGTCATACTCATCAGGCTCACCAAAATTGAGTTTGCAATATGTAATTATTGCTCGTGAAACAATAGCGTCAATCTCGTCAGGAACCACTACACCAGCTATCCCCAAATCAATCTGCGCAGCCTCAATCAATTCTGTAAGCTCAGAATCAAAAGCGTCTGTTGTTATTCTTAGCGCAAGTTTTACTTTCTCAAGCATTTTTGTTTACCTCGTTAAAGCCCTGAATGCTATTCTGATATACTTCCTCATAATCAGGATAGACAGTGATGTGTCCGATATGACCTAGCCACACTCTAGGCTCAGCCCAGATCTCAATCTTGGCCTCTGTTGCTCGTTTACAGAATGCAAGATCCTCACCCAGCTCTCTCATAGGGAAAAAGGCTGTTCCATTTCTGGTGTAAACAATCTCTGCAACCTTGGTCTCCATCAAAACACAGGCAAAACCACAACCAGCCACTTTGAATGGCTCATGTGGATAATCATGGCCCTCCCATCTGTCAACACTTGGCCAGATCTCTTTGAATAAGCAACTCATATGTGGTGCTCTTCTGCCATGAGCAATGCCAGTAACAAATGGCTTACCACAATCCATTAGGTTGTCCAGAAGATCGTCATTGAAGATCATGTCTGAATCTAACCACAGGATGTGAGTAAAACCTTTATCAATGGCCCTCTTAGCCAGCCGATCACGTCCGACATATACCAGCGTTCCACCCTGATATACCACTTCAAAGTCAATGCCATCACTGTCTAATCTTCTGACCAGCTTGGTAAGGCATTCAACAAACTGAAAGTGCATATAATCGTAAGTGGGAATAGCAATCATCAACTTCATTTCTTCTCTGTTCTCTTCCTTACTGTTTTAACTGGTTTTTCTGCAATTTCTGCTTCAACTGGTGGATTGACAGCAACCTCCACCGCAACAGCAGAACCTACTGATACAAGGAACTGAAATTCAGCCGGAGAGACCTCTACGATCTCCCCAGCCTTATGAACTATCCTTGCATCTCTAAGTAATCTAACCCTCATCAGGTTGTTGCTCCTGAAGGCTTAGCAATAACAGTAAATCTTCCGCAAGCTGTCAATGCGTGAGCTGCATACTGTCTGCCAACGATCTTAACCATATCCTTCTCTGCAAGTGAAAGATCATCATACTTGATAACGATTCCATCACCCTCAGGATAGTTAACCTGAACGCCCTTGAGATCGCCAACGATAGCATAAACAGCGTTAGCTGCTGCACTGTCGTAAGCTGTGAGCTCGCTTGAGAAGAGAACTGGAAGGCCCTCGAAAGGATCAACTGCAAAGTTGCCAGCTGCGAAAGCTGCCTTGAAGTTAGCATATGTAAGCTTGTTCATGATGATAACAGGATCTGTTGCCTCATCTGAAAGGTTAGCAAATGCAGAAGCAATTGTTGTAAGTCCAGGAGCTGCTGTGATCTTAGCAACAGAAGCCTCATCAGCATCAGCAACCTGCTTAGCAAGCTTAATATCATCAACTACAAGAGCAGCGAGCTTCTTGAGAATCTGATATGTAAGCTCATCATAGATGTAGCGAACCAGGTTCTCTCCACCCATAGCAATAGCCTCATCAGAAATTGTGATCCACTTCTTGATGTTCTTAGGAACCATTGTTACGATTCCAAGTGACAGGCTCTCTTCTGTTGGAGCTGTTGTTCCCTCATTGTGAACATAAGCGCCATCTGCTGAAAGCTCAAAAGCAACTTTGAGGTTTCCTCTGATGTATGTCTTTTTAACTCTTGAAAGAATGTCATCCTTTTCCCATGCTGTTCTGATGATCTCATCAACGATAGCTGGAACAGGAACTGAACCAGAAGCATCTACTGTAAGAAGTGCTCTGCACTCTCTGTCATCCTCGTTGATAAGGTATCTAGCAAACGCATCAACATACTCTTTTGATGCTCTAATCTCTTCGTTTGTTTTCATCTCTCTCTTTTCCTCCTTAAATTCCTGAACAACAGCTCCAGCACCTTCTGTAACTGCTTTTCTAATTTCTGCTTTCTGTGTCTCAGCAGCTTTTCTCTCTTCAAGCTCTGCCTTGATTGACTTCATTTCTGCCTCAAGTGCATCAAGATCAGCACCTTCAACGTCTAATTCAGCAACAATGGCATTCTTGCGAGTCTCAAGCTCTTCGACTGTCATGTTCTTAATTTCCATGATTTATACCTCCGATAATATTCTGATCTTCTGTTTCTGAAGCTCTACCCTTCTCGCCTCGGCCTTTACACTCTCCAGTGATGCCTTAGCACTATCCAGTGCTTCAGCTAAGCCCCTAGCCTGAATGGATGTAGCCTCATATGCTGGGAATGTGACAGCTGATACCTCAAACACCTTACTGATTGATAAGATGTGTCTCTGAGGATGCTCGCTCTCAATGTCATCCCATCTATCGCTATCTACTGTGAACATAAATGACATTCCGGAAATGTCTCCACGCTCAACAGCAGAATAGAGCGCTCTTGCATCTGCATTGTTCTCTGTGTCAAGGTTTACACGAATCTTCATGCCAACACTATCATCAACAGAGAGCTGCATTGTGCTGTTTTCGTTATTGTTGCGGCTCCTAGCCAGCGGAATCATATCTGTGTTGTGATTAATCAAAAAACGCACATCACGAAGATCTGTCTCCGCAAGTGCGCCTCTATCAATCATCTCATCATACCAGCCAAGATCTGTCCAACTGTCATACACAATTGGTGTACCTTCCAAGAAATTACCATGTTCCTCATCATTCTGAGCTCTTACCTCAAAGCTAAAAGCCCTTATTTCCATGTTTTCAGCTTTCATTTTTTAATTCCTCCGTTCTTTTGCTGCCAACTAATACTGCCTGGCCTCAAATAGTTGTAATAATACATAGGCATATCCCAGTCTATTATTTGCAACTGTTTTGCAAACATCTCCGTGTGGAAATGCAAGTCTGAACAGCATGGGATATTCGGAAAACGTGTGCTCCCTATGCAAGAGCGTTTCCAACACTTATTCCAAACAGCACAGAAGTGATTTCCTCTGTTGCCGTTAGGTGTGGCATATCCCCAACCTTTAAAGATAAATGAAAAGCACAGGACATCCATTGCATCATTATGCTCTTTTAATTTTTTGTCTATTTGCCATAATACATATTCATGGAGCCACCAGTCATCATCATCCATGAAAAGGATCCAATCACCTTTGGCCTCATCAATGCCCCTGCTACGTGACAACCCATCATTTCCATAATTCACAGGAATAACTTTGGCTCCGTATGTCCATGCGACTTGTGCTGTGTTATCTGTGCAACTATCACAAACAACAATTAGCTCAAAGTCTCTAAATGTCTGCTCTTTAATGGAATCCAGCGCCTTCCGTATGTGTTTTTCAGCATTGTAGGCTGGGATGATAATACTAAATCTTGGCATTAATGATTACTCCAATAGTTCTTGGTTTTTATTGCGGTTCTGCCCTGTTGCACTGACTTACTTCCAGGCCTTAAGTAGTTATAATAATAAAGTGGCATATCCCACTCACTTATTCTTATTCCCTTGCTTGTCATCTTATCCCAAAAACAAGCATCCTCTCCAACTGTTCCTGTGTCATGAGGAAACCGAATTGTTCCAATAGATGAGCGTCTCCAGCATTTATTAGCCACATGAGTGAATATTGTTCCTTTTGGACTTCTTGTGGGGCCATAGCCATAATTTTTCCAGATAAGAGAGAATATAAGCACATCCTCGTTAGCACTTCCAACCCTCTCTGCCAGCATCTCAAAAGCATACTCATGCAGATACCAGTCATCAGCATCACAAAATAATATCCATTCACCTTGAGCGATCTCAAGTCCAGCATTCCTAGCGGCTCCTGAACTGTGTGCATTCACTTCAATGACCTTGAATCCATAGCTCCTAGCAATGTCAGCTGTTTTATCAGTACAGGCATCACAAACTACTATGCACTCATAATCAGTAAATGATTGAGCTTTTACTGAATCAAGGGCCTTGGAAATATAAGCCTCTTCATTGTGCGCTGGAATTATCACGCTAAACTTCATTCCTGTGGATCCTCTTCCAATTTCGTGTTGGCATCATAATACTCGCCTCGGATGATCCTTACATCACCACCGTCAACAGGCGTGAGATTCCATATCTCTCTGATGTCATTGATTGACATGACACCACGATCCAAAAGCTGACTTGAAACATTGAGCTTGTCATTGTTGGTCATGTACTGCAAACGATTGGCAGTGAGCATAACACTGTTTCCGTTGCCCTGTTCACGGAAGGTGAATAACATCTTCGTCATTACCTCTGAGAACTGGATAGCAAAGGGCTCAATAGCACCCTCATAAAACGCTGACCAGGCATCACCATAAGCCTTGTTCGTCAAAATATCCTCATTTACCATGAAATACTGATATACATTGTCTTTTATCAGTTTCATTTCATCAGCTTTTACAACATAAGGATCTGATTTAACCTGATTGATATTTGAATATGTATTAGGGAATAGCAACAGGCCACCGCCCTGAGCATCCTTGCTGAAATTTTCCTCAGAAAATCTCTGTCGCTCTTTTGCCAAGTCCTCTGTCTTTGAGAAGTTATTTACCTGA
>JAEIGA010009294.1_pt1 | contig 14870 bp, 15 predicted proteins | sample 9270691 | NCBI WGS metagenome assembly JAEIGA01 (sample SAMN17057246, study PRJNA624740) | gut metagenome | biome: biome; isolation source: fecal sample | host: Bos grunniens | place: China: Xizang | collected 2019
ATTAGGGGTATTGGCAGGAGTATTGCAATTGGCAGATGGTCTACAAGTGGTATCCGCCTCTATGTTGAGGGGTATTACAGATGTCAAGATACCTATGTTTATTGCCTTGTTCTCCTACATAATTGTATGTATCTCTATTGGTCTGTTCTTGGCCTTCCCAATGGGTATGGGAGCTGTGGGCATATGGATTGGTTTTGTGGTAGGACTGTCTGTAGCAGCGATCTGTTTGCATATTCGTTTTCGTTGGAAATTCAAGCAAATTTCTCTATCTCGATAGCCAAAGTTTGTTCATATCAAAAAAAATCTGTACCTTTGCAGGGTAAAAATGTAGAACCTAATAATAACTATATTTATGAATTGGTTACATAGTCTATTCTTCGGGGACGGTGTTCCTCATTCAATATTTATCCTTACCATTGCCATTGCATTGGGTATTTACTTAAGCCATCGTCTGAAATTCAAAGGTATCACTCTGGGTATCACATGGATATTGTTCTGCGCAATTGCCATGTCACATTTTGGCATGCACCTAGACCCAGTAGTGGAAACCTTCGCGAAGGATTTTGGTTTGATACTCTTTGTGTACTCTATTGGCTTGCAGGTGGGTCCTAGTTTCTTCTCCTCGTTTGGGAAGGGAGGTATCAAACTCAACCTATTGGCAATGAGTGCAGTATTTCTCAGCTGTTTGACAGCCTATGTGATACATTTGATTTCAGGTGAAGACATCGCTACAATGACAGGTGTATTGTTTGGTGCAGTGACCAACACACCGGGTTTAGGAGCTGCACAGCAAGCTTTTACCGATATCACGGGCGAAGTAAATGCGAATATTGCAAGTGGTTATGCGATGGCATACCCATTGGGTGTGGTTGGTATTATCCTATCGCTACTAGCTATGCGATGGTTCTTCCGCATCAAGACAGAGCAAGAAGAAGCACGAGTAGCAGCAGAGAGTGAGGCGCTAAAAGAGATTGAGCACGTAGATGTGCTACTGGCTAATCCACAAGTGGAAGGTGCACATATTCGAGATTTGAGTGCATTGTGCAATATGAATCTTATCGTATCAAGATTGGTTCGTCCAGATGGCGAAGATGAGTTGCCAGATGTGGATACGGTATTACATGTGGGTGATCGCATTCGCGTAGTGATAGATCAAGAACACAAGAAAAGCGTATTGCTGCTAGGTTTGGAGACTAGCATACAGACAGATGTGAAGCAACAAGCCCATTTGGTATCACGCAATATCATTGTCACAAAACCAGAATTGAATGGTAAACGAATAGGAGATTTGAATGTCCGTGCTACATATCATGTGTCTATCACACGCATCCGTCGCGCAGGTATTGAACTGCTGGCAACAAGAGATCTGTACCTACAATTGGGCGATCGAATAACGGTGGTAGGAGAAGAAAGGGCTGTCAATAAGATTGAGAGTTTGTTTGGGAACTCTACCAAACGATTGGATGCTCCTAACCTCATCTCCATCTTTGTCGGTATCGCTTTAGGTGTGATGGTAGGATTACTGCCTATTGCGTTGCCTGGATTATCCCAACCATTTAAGCTGGGACTAGCAGGCGGTTCGCTGATAGTAGCAATACTGATGAGTTGCTTTGGACCAAAGCTCCATATCGTCACTTATACCACTAGTAGTGCTAACTTGATGATACGCGAGATTGGTATTGCTATGTTTTTGGCTGCCGTGGGTTTTGGCGCAGGGAAAACCTTTATTCCTACGCTATTAGACGGAGGCTACGCATGGATTGGATATGGTGTGATTATCACTTTGTTACCATTGTTGATAATTGGTATATTAGGAAGAAAATGGCTAAAACTAGACTATTTTGCATTAATGGGTTTGATGGCAGGTAGCACCACTAATCCACCTGCATTGTCTTATGCAACAGCTCTATCAAGCACGAATGACCGTGCCGCTGTAGCCTACTCTACGGTATATCCATTAACTATGTTTCTGCGTGTTCTAACAGGACAATTGATGATCTTGTTATTTTTATAAATAAAAAAGTATGAAACAAATATTCTTTTTTTTTGTTGGTTTCATTAGCCTGACCGTTTCTGCTAAAGTAGTCACTATGGATTTATCTACTGCAACAGATATGTCAGGAGCCCCTATTGAATATGGTACTGAATTTGGCAACGGCTACTATGATGGTACGGATGTATGGGATAGTACCTATAACGATAGCGAGAGGTGTCAGTTCATCTACACCAACGGAGCGCATTTTATGCTCTCACATTTGCCAAGTATGAATTCATACGGTGGACAAAGTTGGGAAGGTTTTACCCTATCTAAAGTATCAAAAGATACTGCGAATGTGTTTGGTTGTCTCGCCAATGGAGGAACTGCAGGCCCTGGGACACCTTATGTGATAGGATATTTTTCTGAATGGGTAAGTAATTCGTTAGGATACTCGTCAAATATTATTTGTTTTGACCAAGAATACTATCCTGAATATGTATATATCTGTCAAAATAGCAATACTATGGAGGCTATCACAAACGGCAATATTTTTAATGCTCGTGCATTCACAGAAAAAGACACATTAACTCTAATAATCAGCGGGATAAATGAATTTAAAGAAGAAACTAATCATCTCATTTACTATCTAGCCATTAATGGCACAAAGAACGATAGATGGATAAAAGTCCCATTAACCAGTTTAGGCAAGACAAGAGGATTAAGTTTTCGAATGACATCAACCGACATAGGTCAGTTTGGTGTAAATACTCCACTATACTTTGCATTAGATAGTTTGACCGTATCTACAGAGCACCCTACCAACACTCAACACATCTTATATAATACAACAGCTGAAAGAGTTGAAAAAATAATAGTAAATTCACATTTAATGATTCTATACAAAGGAGAATTATATACATTGGATGGGCAACACTTAAAATAATTACGCAAAAAATCACCATAAAATTTGTTAATCTCAAAAAATTGCAGTATCTTTGCGAAAAAATTGCATAGGTACTGTTTTTTTTGCGGTAATAACTATAAACCTAAATAATATGAAGCGTAATGACTTTTGGAAGAAAGCACGCAAAGTGCTGATTAACAAGTATGCAATAACACTCTATGTATTTGCAATATTGTTTTTATTTGCTGGCGAACAGGGACTAATTAACCAAATTGCACGCAAGCGAGAGATTCGCCAAACCCAACAGGAGATTAAGCGTGTTGCCAACGAAACAAAACAATCAGAAAATTTGTTACAATCGTTGGACAACAAAGATAGTCTTGAGCGTTTTGCACGGGAACAATACAAGATGCACACCAATGAAGAAACAATCTATTTAGTGGAATAATCATTGTACAAAAAAAATGAAATGGAGTAATATTTTATTAATTGCAGGCATGGCAGTACTGTTTGCGGGAGCGATTATGAGCATCTTGAAATTGCAACCTTACTCAGATTATGCATTGATAGTTGGAGCCATCATTATTATATTCCGCGGTGCGATAAAAAACAGAGAAAAACACCAAGACTAAAATCAATATGAAAGCGATTACAATCAAGGATATTGCACGCGAAACTGGAGTCTCCGTTTCTACTGTAAGCAGAGCCTTGCAAAACCATCCCGATATTAGTGAGCAAACCAAAGGGATAGTTCGCGAATGTGCTCAAAGATTACATTATAAGCCCAACTTATTGGCGAGTAATCTACGCACTAGCAAGAACACCACGATTGGTGTAGTTATTCCCGAATTGAATCACCATTTTTTCGCGTCTATATTAGATGGTATAGAACAAACTGCCAATGATTCTGGTTACAACATCCTCATATGTCAATCTAGCGAGAAATATGAAAAAGAGGAGCAAAACATACAAATGTTGTTAAATAGTCGAGTCGCAGGAATTTTAATAGGCATCAGTAAAGAAACCGTATATCTACAACATCTACAAGATATTCTAGACAGCGATATACCATTAGTTTTGTACGATCGCCCATGCCCTTCTTTGCAATGTGACCAAGTAGTATCAGACGATTACGCTGGTGCATACAATGCCGTAGAATATCTGATTCAAACTGGGTGCAAACGAATCATGTATTTTTCTTCTCCAATGCAGCTAGAAGTTGCCCATCGCCGATATCAGGGTTGGCGAGATGCATTATTACATTATGGACTCAGCACAGACAATGGTGCAATTCTCACATGCGACACGCGAGCACAAGCCATTATTGAAACGCCTAATGTAATGAAAAGCGACAACAGACCTGATGCCATTTTTTGTGTTAATGATGATTGTGCCGCAGGAGTGCTCTATGCTGCACAAATATTAGGTTTGCAAGTTCCTAATGATGTATCCATTTGTGGTTTCTCCAACGCACCATTATGCCGCACTTCCTCACCGATGCTAACAACCGTAGAACAACACGGGCGGGAAATAGGCTGTAGAGCCATGCAAAGACTCCTCAAACGCCTTGAAGGGGAACATCGTATAGCACAAACTGATATGGTCCCCACGGATCTAATTGTACGTGAAACCACAAAATAACAAAATGGATTTTAAAGACATGTTACAATACAACAATTGGACAATTGAACAAACCGAATGGCTACCTCAAGAGGAAGCTTCTATCGAGCAACAACTAACCTTTTCCAACGATTATCTGTGTCAAACAGCACATTTTGAAGAATATTATTCCCACCCTCAGCGTTTATGCACTTACATCAAAGGCATTGAAAATCCAATTCTCAACATTTCTGGCATTTCTATACGCTTGCATGACGAACGACTAGATTTGGCAACATGGAATGTCAAAGAATTTTACCGTTGTTTACATAAGAATCAACCTATGCTTGAACGCAGTTTCCTCGCAACATCTCCCAAGGGTGCGACTCTGCGTGTACATGCAAAACGCCGACTAATACCCCAGCGCGAAGTAATGTTACTAGAATATGAAGTAACATCAGTAAATTACACGGGTCCAATTTCTCTATTAGCAATGTTAGGTGGGAGCGAAGATATTCAGAATTGGTATCCATTGATGAATCAGCTCGGGAACAATCAATGTTGGCTATGGTTACAATTACACGACGTTGATATTCAGTTATGTTATGCCATGCATTGGCAAGTATTACTAAACAACTCCCCTGTTGAAAATAGACCTATCAAAATAGAAAAACCTCACACCATTGGATATTCACTAACTACAAAGATCAAAGCAGGAGAAAGTTGTTTACTGCGAAAACATGTTGCTGTAGTAGACTCCCGCAACCACAAGAAAGAAAATCTTATTACAGATGCTATCAAATGCTTGACAGACTTGTAAACGAACATATTATTTTAGGTATAGACCCTGGTACCTTGTACATGGGTTATGCTCTACTACACACCATTGGCAACCAAGTAGATATACTAGACTTTGGAGTTTATGATGTACATAAGTTGGATGACCAGTATGCGCGTTTACAACGTGAGTTTTTCTATATCCAAGAGTTAATCACCAAGTACAAACCGACAGTATTGGCCGTCGAGGCACAATTTGTTGACAAAAATCCACAAACCATGATTAAGATTGTGCACGCGCAAGGAGTAGCTATTGCAGCGGCACTGTCAAAAGATGTGCCAATACAAGAGTATTCACCGATGAAGATCAAAATGGCCATTACGGGCAACGGACATGCCACTAAAGAGCAAGTGGCCACGATGTTGCAACGTTTCTTGCACATTCCTGAAGACCAAATGCCTAAGAAACTGGACGCCACAGACGCATTAGGTATCGCCTATTGCCATTTCCTACAATTAGGTTTACCACTCCGTGAAAAGGGGACAAAAGATTGGACAACATTCGCTAAAAGAAAGGGATTGGTAGATAAAAAGATATCCTCTCCTAATGCTCAACTTTTGGCAGCCTTGCAAAGCAAGAAGAAGAAATAAGTGTTTGAGGAACGATGAATATTTGAAACTTTTTCGTCATTTTTCTTGCACATATGCAAAAAATATACTACCTTTGCAGCAACGTTTTGAAACGTACAAAATTAAAAAACTTTTTAATCATAAAATTTAACAATTATGGCTTACATTATTTCTGAAGAGTGTATCGCATGTGGTACATGTATTGATGAGTGCCCAATGGGCGCAATTTCTGAGGGTGATATCTATAGCATCGATCCTGAGTTGTGCACAGAGTGCGGTACTTGTGCTGATGTATGCCCAAGTGGCGCAATTTCAAAAGAATAAATTGCAGATTTGGCAAAGACGAAATCCCCAAGCAAATTTGCTTGGGGATTTTTGTTTACATATATCAAAGTTATACTATGAACCCGTTACGAACCCGTAATTGGTCAGAGATTTAACAAGGTGTGTTAAACTACAAATAACTAAAAATAACACCTAACAAAAAAGTTTCTTCGAAATTATTTGCATAAATACAAAAAAATCACTACCTTTGCGCGCATTTTATGTAGTATCTTCTAAAAGATACAACAAAAGTAACAATATCGGAATAATAAAAGTAACAATAACAATGAAAAAAACATTCTTATCAATTGTTTTGCTTGGCGCGAGTGTGCTAGGTTTTACCCAAACAGATCAAGTTTTGATGACTATCAACGGTGAGCCTGTAATGGCGTCTGAATTTGTGTACATTTACGAAAAGAACAACCAAGAAACAAGTCTCGAAAAAAAGACTATGGAGGAGTACTTGGATCTGTTTATCAACTTCAAGCTCAAAGTAACCGAGGCTATTGCTCAAGGAGTAGACACAACCGAATCTTTTAAGAAAGAGTTGGCTGGTTATCGTGCACAAGCCATTCCAAAATATTTGCAAGATGAGGCTGCTATAGACAGTTTGGTGGTGCTGAGTTACAATCGTATGGCCAAAATCCGCAAAGCTGCTCATATTGCAGTGCAATGTGCTCCCGATGCAGATTCAGCTACTATGGCAGCTGCTATAGCGCGTATTGACTCCATCCGCGAACGAGTAACTGTAGGTATCCCAACAAAAGTAAAAAAAGGTCGCAAAACCGTTACCGTACAAAATGTGGAAGATTTTAATGAAGCCGCAATATTATATTCAGAAGAACCTTCCGCAAAGCAGACTAAAGGTGAGTTGGGTTGGATTCAACCATTCCGCTTTGTATATTCATTCGAGAATGCGGTATACACGACTCCAGTAGGAGGTATAACTCCTGTATTCCGTAGCCCATACGGTTTCCATATTGCAAAGGTGCAAGAGGAGCGCGATTTTGAAGAAGTACATGCTGCACACATTATGAAGATGACACCTATGGGGGATGTTCAACGCATGGCAGATGCCCACATGGCAATGGATAGTATCTATAAGTTAGCCATCCATGACTCCATAGATTTTGCCACCTTGGCTAGTGCTAATAGCGAAGACCGTGGTTCTGCTATGCGCGGAGGAGACCTTGGATGGTTTGGTCGCGGCGCTATGGTACAACCATTTGAAGACATCACTTTCGGTTTAGAGATAGGCCAGGTGAGCAAACCATTCCAAACACGCTTTGGTGTGCACATCTCAAAACTTTATGGTAGACGAGGAATCCAACCATTAGACAGTATGCGTAGTCAAATTCTGCGCCAAGTACAACGCGACCAACGCATGAAGATTGCAGAGGACAGTTTTATCAGCAAAACTCGCGCAGAATACAACTTGCCTGCAGAAATGAGTGATGAAGATGTAAAGGCGTATGCAGATGCTCATTTGGAAGAAAGATATGAAGACTTGCGCAATTTAGTGAAAGAGTACCATGATGGTATCTTACTATTTGATGTTTCATTGCGTGAAGTATGGGATAAGGCAAATCAAGACACAGAAGGTTTAGCAACTTTCTTTAAAGCCAACAAAAAAAAATACACTTGGGAAGAACCGCGCTTTAAAGGACACATTATTTATGCTAAAAACGAAACAGCTGCAAAAGTAGCTAAGCAAATAGTAAAGACCGCTCACCCTGATTCTGTAATGAGTTATCTTAATCAGCGCATAAACGTGGACAGCGTTATGTACGCACGCATTGAGCGTGGAGTATGGACCCTAGGAAAGAATGCTGCCGTAGATAAGTTTGGTTTCAAGCAAAAAGATATAGAGTACAATCCTAGCGAGGACTATCCTATCGTAATTGTCGTTGGCAAAGAGATTAAAGCGCCACAAGCATACACTGATGATAGAGGACGAATTGTTACAGACTACCAAGACTATTTGGAGAAGACTTGGGTAAAGAGCCTTCGCGAAAAATACCCCGTAGTCCTTAACCAAGAAGTATGGGAAGCGCTAACAAAAAGTAATAAGTAGCTTTTTTAGATCACTCACGCTACGAGTTATAGAACGCCTCAAATTATAAACTGAGAGAGATGAAAATTAGGAACGCAATCATCGTGATAATTGCTTTAGCACTAGTAAATGTACTAGTGCATCACTTTGTAGTGCGTTGGGACATGACCAACGACAAGCGTTACAGTATCTCTCAACCCACAAAAAATCTCCTCAAAAGCTTAGACCAACCACTAGAGATTTCCATTCTGCTGGATGGAGAATTAAACGCTGGATTCACTCGCCTTAAGAAAGCAACCACAGAAATGGCAGAGGAGTTAGGTATCTATGCTGGAGGCGGGTATCGTATATCGGACAGTAACAAGCAAGCAGCTGATATAGGTACACAACTGCAACCTGTTGTGATTCATGAGCGAACACATAAAGGAAAAACAGCACAAACTACCGTCTTCCCGTACGCACTAGTCAAATATGGCAATCGTACACAAATAGTACACTTACTCAAGAATCAACGCGGCTTAAGCGGCGAGGAAAATCTCAATAATAGTATTGAGAATTTAGAATATGCTTTCGCAGAGGCCATTCGTCACTTGACACAGACCGAAGTCGAAAAAATCGCCTTCTTAGAAGGCCACGGCGAGTTGGAAGAACAATATGTTTATGATCTTACTCAGGCGCTTGCGCAATATTACCAAGTTGACCGTGGTGTGTTAGGTAAAGAATCAGGAGTATTGGATGGTTACAAGGCAGTTATTATCGCCGATCCACAGCAGCCATTTAGCGAATCTGACAAGTATATCTTAGATCAATATGTGATGCAAGGCGGCAGAATCTTGTGGGTAGTAAACGGTGTGCGATTTTCAGAGGATTTCTTATCTTCACAAGGTGCCACACCTATCATCGCGCTTGAGTTAAATATCAATGATCTCCTATTTCGATATGGAATACGCATCAACCATGCGTTGGTGCAAGATCTACAATGCATGCCCGTACCTGTAGATGTATCTAGCAACACCTCCGAGCCAAACTGGCAACCCATGCCGTGGACATATGCACCACTATTACTAACCTCACAAACATCATCCATCACTCGCAATGTGGCACAAGTGAGCGCAACGATGGCGAGTGCAGTAGATATCGTAGGAGGAGAAGATGGGCTGCGCAAAGAGGTATTACTAGCCACCTCAACTGCAAGTAAGTTAACAACAGTTCCGGCACGTGTGGATTTGAGTTTAGGAGTGGACAACGAACAAAGTTTTCAATACGCATTTATCCCTGTAGCTGTAAGTATTGAAGGAAGTTTTCCCTCGCTATACGCATTCCAGTTGCCTCCAGAAGAGATTGCACCACATGCTCCACTGATCAAACAAAGTGAAGTCACTAAACAAATCGTAGTGGCCTCAGGTAGTATTATTCGTAATGAGTGGCAAAATGGTACACCACTGCCATTAGGTTATGACCGCTATACACAACGACAGTTTGGCAATCGAGATTTTATGGTGAACGCAGTGCTCTATTTGACCGATGACCAAGGATGGATGCAATTGAGACAAAAAGAGTTTACTTTGCGCCTCATCAATGACCAACGAGCACAACAAATGCATATTGTCGCACAAATCGCGAGTATTTTCGTACCGCTAGCAATATTAGCTTTGATCGGCGGCTTTGTAATAATTGCGAGACAAAGACTATATATCAAAAAATTAATACGATGAAACAAATCAAGTACATATTATTGGGATTTATTTTCTTATTGGGAGCTGCAACACAAGCACATACGCTTATGCCTTATCCACTTGATACCATCAATGGACAAATATACTATCGCTACACCACACCTCGTAGCATCGGCATATATCGAATCAGTGTGAACTTTGGCGTCAGCCAAGAGGAGATTCTGAAAGCTAATCCTCATCTGATGACACGAGGATTGCGTGTAGATGAAGTTTTATTAATACCCACAAAATTATTATTAACTCCAACTAGCTCTAACGATCTTGAAGTTCGTCCTACTTCTTCTGACTCTAGTATTGTTTCTTTTGCAAACTATTCACCAGAAAATGATAGTCATCTCAACCGCTCGCGCAAACCATTGAAGCGAAGCAAAAAATTCATTCGAGATAGTATTGAACGAGCCTCTCAAATAGCCATACTAAACGACTCACTCTGTTATCACGACTCTATCCAACAAGATAGCGCCAAACATATCATTCGCATTGCCGTAATGCTTCCTCTATACGCAGACGCATTAAAACGAGACAAAAATATAGATCGTTTTTTTGATTTTTATGCTGGCAGCTTATTAGCAATCAATGAAGTGCAAGCAACAGGACAGAGGATTGAAGTCTTTACCTACGATGTTAATAAAACAGCAAGAGCCACTCAACTTATCATGCAAGATACGACTTGGCAAAAAGTAGATGCTATCATTGGACCTGTATACCCACAACAAGTTAGTGTGGCTAGTCAGTTTGCACAACAAGATAGCACTTGGCTCTTAGTACCTTTCTTACCCGCCTTACAAGAAGTCAGCACAAACCCTTTTATATTGAAGTTCAACCCTTCCTTTGAAATTGCTGCTCAACAACTAGCACATTATCTCGCGACCTTAGGTAATGAAGTAAATTGCGTAGTCTTTGAGACAAAAGAATCAGAAAAAACACCTACTAGTATTATGCAATTACACAAAGCGCTAAAGACGAACAAAGTACCTACCACTACTGCTACAATCCGTCAAATATTAACTGACTCTTTAGACGGTGTATTTGTAGAAGGCATCGAAAATATAGTAATTTTCAATACGGAAAATTACAACAACCTGCATGCTCTCATCCCACATCTTGAACAAGCATCTAAACAATATCATATAACCCTGTATTCTCAATACTCCTGGTCTGAAGAAACTATTTCATTACCACAAATTTATACTTGTGCGTTTAATGACAGCATCCAAGTACCAGCACAATATATCCTTAATTTTCAAGAATACTTCGGACATGAATTAAGCACAAAACTCCCTCGTTATGATCTACTTGGCTATGATTTGACTTTGCACCTTTTACACATGTTACAACAAGCTCATATCACTAGTAACAATACATTGCCTGCAGACATCATTTGGAACGGCACCTTAACTGACATTCAATACAAAAAAGTTGCGCCACACGGTGGATACGAAAATCAAACCATACACATCATTCGCAAATGAGAAATAACCGATTAATATTACTACTGTCATTTCTCTTGATCTGCTGTGCTAGTTTGGCACAACCGCGCCTACGCTTCCCCGAAGTGTATGTGGGCGCTCATGTTGGTGCGATGGCATCAACAATGATTTTTAAGCCAACAATCCAAGGTGTTGGCCTATCAAACATCTTAATCACCCCAAACGCCGGATTAGTCTTTCGTTATGCAGGTCACAAAGTATGCGCTGTTCAAGTCGAACTTAATTACAAGCAACGAGGTTGGAAAGAGGTGCTTGATAATGTAAATTATACCCGCCAACTAGATTACATTGAACTCCCTCTCCTTATGCATCTATATTTTGGAGGAAAGCATGTACGAGGTTTTCTCAATCTAGGGCCACAAATTGGTTATTGCATTCGCGACATCGCTACTGGCAATCCCAATCCTCAATATAAGTACCAATATACCAAAATCCAAAAACCATTTGATTGGGGATTAGCTGGCGGCTTAGGCATGTACTATCGACACGAAAAGGTGGGGTTATTTCAAATCGAAGCACGAGGCAACTATAGTTTCGGTAGTATTTTCAACAATCGCAAAACAGATTATTTCCAATTTGCTAATGCAGTAAATATAAGCGTCAATTTTGCGTATATGTGGCAAATCAAAATTAAGTAAATTCAGAAAAAACCTAAAATATATGGGAACTATTATTTCTTTAGCAAATCAAAAAGGTGGCGTGGGAAAAACCACTACATCTATCAACCTAGCTGCTGCATTAGCGCAACAGGGTAAGCAAGTTTTATTGGTGGATGCAGATCCACAAGCTAACACCTCCTCTGGCCTTGGCGTCGATATTCAACAAGTGGAGAACACGGTATACGAGTGTCTTATTAATAGCATAGATCCTACAACAGCTGTTCTACCAACTACAACTGACAATCTATTTATCATACCTTCACATATTGATTTAGTAGGGGCTGAAATTGAGATGTTGAGCATGGACAATCGAGAAAATATTCTAAAGAAAGTTCTTAAACCTCTTAGAGATTCCTACGACTATATCCTTATAGATTGTTCACCCTCTCTAGGATTAATCACCATCAATGCACTCACTGCAAGCGATAGCATCATCATCCCAGTCCAATGCGAATTCTTTGCACTAGAGGGTATCGCCAAACTACTTAATACTATCAAAATCATCAAATCAAACCTTAACCCAAGGTTGCGTATCGAAGGATTTCTGCTGACAATGTATGATGCACGCCTACGCCTTTCGGCTCAAGTACATGACGAGGTGCGTCGTCATTTTGGAGACCTTGTCTTCAACACAGTCATCTCACGCAATGTACGCCTCAGCGAAGCTCCTAGCCATGGCATGTCTGTATTGGAATATGACCGCAGCAGCAAAGGTGCTAAAAATTATATGAATCTAGCAAAAGAACTTATCAGAAGACATCAATCATGAAAAAAACACTTGGTTTAGGAAGAGGGCTAGATGCTCTTATTGACACCACTCATATTGCTACTGCAGGATCCTCTTCTATCAGCGAGATCGCATTAAGTAAAATATATGCCAATCCTGACCAACCTCGTCACACATTTGACGAAGAGGCTCTAAATGAACTTGCGCAATCTATCAGCGAACATGGAGTGATATCACCTATCACCTTGCGCAAAGACAGCAATGGACAATATATGATCATTGCTGGTGAGCGTCGTTTTCGTGCGGCTAAAATAGCAGGACTAACATCTATTCCTGCATACATACGCACTGCAAAAGACGAACAGGTAATGGAATGGGCACTCATCGAAAACATCCAACGTGAAGATCTTGATGCTATAGAGATAGCATTAGCATATCAACGACTTATGGATGAATATAACCTTACACAAGAGCGCATGTCCGAACGCGTGGGAAAAAAACGAGCAACCGTAGCAAACTATTTGCGTTTATTAAAGTTACCTGCTGAAATTCAACTTGGAATTAAAGAAAAAAAAATAGATATGGGACACGCTCGAGCCATCTTGGGTTCTCCATCGCCCGAACAGCAACTCTATATCTACAAAAAAATACTCCAACAAGGTTTGTCTGTTAGAAAAGTAGAGGAATTGGTCGGCGCTACCAAATCAAGAACTTCCGTTAAGGCCAAAGAAAGTTCCTATACACAACAGCAAGATATTTTATCTAAGGCATTACAATTGACCGTTAGAATCACAAATAACAAAATAACTATCTCCTTCCATAACGAAGAAGAATTAAAGGGAATTATTAATCGATTGATTTGAAACGAATTTTCCTATACATAGTGTCCTTGATGCTATCATCTGTGGTACTTGCATCGGCAGAGATTTCTTCTGTCGATTCTCTTCCTAATGAAAATAGCATCATATCAACAACTCCCCACCAAAAAACATATAAAGTTGACACTACACTTTTGTCTCAAAAAGAAATTGATCGACTTTTTTGGAAACCGGATCCTATGAGATCGGTATGGTTAGGCGCAATTGTTCCTGGACTCGGACAAATCTACAATCGCAGCTATTGGAAACTACCCATCGTATATGGTGGACTTATGGGATGCGTATATGCCATCACATGGACAACCAATGAATATAACGGCTACAAAAATGCATACCGGGATATATACTTCGATATACGTGATGGCAAAGTAAGCAACGATCCTAGCAAATCATACATCGCAATTCTCCCCGAAGGATATACCATTGACAGAATGGGTGGAGTCTCAGCATATCGAAACCGATTAAAAGAATGGCAAAGTAGTTCACGCCGTAACCGCGATTTAGCCATTGCAGCTACCGCAATCGTATATGCTTTGACCCTTATTGACGCATATGTTGATGCGCAGTTGTTTGACTTTGATATCTCAAACGACCTATCACTCAATGTATACCCAGAACTGTACTACGATTTACAGAATCAACATTCAGCCGAAGTAAAACTAGCAATCACATTTTAATGAAACGACTTCTATTCATATTTTTAATACCAATATCTACTCTCCTAGTAGCACAAGATGCTATTCCTGTAGATACTACTTTTTTCTTTGACCAATATCTTTCATGGATTGACACATCGCATTGCCAATCCGATACACTCATAACCGAACTACCCGACTCTATCTATAAACAACGACTACAAGCTCTACCATTACTAATCGAAGTCCCCTACAATGAGGTTGTAAGAAGATATATCTTGAGATACATCAAACATAGCCCAAGACAATTAGCATCCCTACAACGCAAAGCTGAGTATTATTTCCCTATATTTGAAGACATTATATCTAAGCACGAGCTGCCTTATGAATTGTGCTACCTCTCAATCGTAGAATCAGCCCTTAATCCACACGCTAGGTCCTACGTAGGTGCTACTGGATTATGGCAATTTATGCCATCTA
>JAEIGA010009295.1_pt1 | contig 14869 bp, 13 predicted proteins | sample 9270691 | NCBI WGS metagenome assembly JAEIGA01 (sample SAMN17057246, study PRJNA624740) | gut metagenome | biome: biome; isolation source: fecal sample | host: Bos grunniens | place: China: Xizang | collected 2019
ATCACCTCGGAGCAGATTATAACCGAGATTCTCAACAACGTAATCGTACCATAACGTGATGCAGCAGAGCGAGCAAGATATCCTGAGCCGTATACGCAAGATAGAGATTAAGACCCGAGGGCTCTCGCGAGAGATTTTCGCGGGTAAGTACCACACAGCCTTTCGTGGGCGTGGTATGTCGTTTTCCGAGGTGAGGGACTATCGTGCGGGTGACGATGTGAGAGATATCGATTGGAACGTCACTGCCCGCTCATCGAAGCCCTACGTGAAGGTCTACGAGGAGGAGCGAGAGCTCACTATGATGCTTCTGGTCGATGTCAGCGGCTCCAACCTCTTCGGTACGTCGGAGCGTTTCAAGCGACAGATGGCTACCGAGATAGCGGCTGTCGTGGCATTCTCTGCGGCGAGCAACAACGATAAGGTGGGCTGCATCTTCTTCTCCGACCGGGTTGAGAAGTTCATCCCCCCGAAGAAGGGCAAGAGCCACGTGCTGCGTATCATCCGCGAGTTAGTATGCTTCTCTCCTACCTCTAAACGTACCGCCATCTCCGAGGCTCTGCGTTACCTCACGGGTGTGAGCAAGAAGCACTGCACAGCCTTCCTCATCTCCGACTTCCTGAACGACGAGGCTGACAATGCCGCTTTGGAGGATGCTCTGAAGATTGCCACCAGTAAGCACGACCTGGTGGGTGTGGAGATATACGACAGGCGTGAGGCGGAGCTCCCTGCTGTGGGTATGATTGAGCTTCGCGATGCCGAGAGTGGCGAGACGGTGTGGGTTGACACCTCGTCACGCCGTGTGCGTGAGCACTATGCCCGCAGGTGGGCTGAGCAGCAGCACGCTGTCGAGACTCTGCTCAAGGGTAATAAGGTCGATGCGGTGCGTATCTCCACCGACAGCGACTATGTCAAGGAGCTGATAAAACTGTTCAAACAACGATGATACAAACTTCCAAATATTTCTCTACGCGACTCTCTGCCGCTGCCCTGTTTTTGGCGGTTATGCTCTCGGCTTTTGCTGTGGGCTGTAGCCCAAAGAGAGGTGACGTGGCTACGGAGCCGCAGGAGGAGATTATTGACTCACTCTCGGTGAGAGGTTACTTCCTGCAGGACAGCATCCTCATCGGCGACAGGTTCGACTATGTTGTCGAGGTGCAGAAGGATGTGGCTGAGTTCATCGAGTTCCCCGAGTACGGGTCGCGTGACCTGGAGCTCGTGGCGGAGCACGTCGACACCCTGAAGATGGGTGCTCGCCGTCAGAAGGTGCGTAAGCAATATAGCTTTGTCGCCTTTGGCTTGGGCGATTTGAAGCTCTTGCCCCAGGTGCTCTATGGCGACAAGAATATCCTCGACACCATCTATGCTGCGGACTCTGTCTCGTTGCATATCGTCAACCCTTTTAAGCTTGACACCACCTCCCGCATCAATTCGACGTTGAAGCCTCAGGCAGATATGCCCTTCATCTTCGCTGAGATAGAGGAGTATTTCTGGTGGGGTGTTGTGGCTGTTATGGTCATCGCCCTGCTTGTGGGTGCCACTATTCTCATCCTCCACCACTACGGTATGCGTATAGGCGACCTGTTCCGCCCTGCACCCGTTCTGCCACCTCACGTCGTGGCTAAGCAGGAGTTGGAGCGATTGTACCTGCAGCGTCTGTGGCAGGCTGAGAAGCATAAGCAGTACTACTCGTCGCTCACCGACATCCTTCGCCAATATATCCTTGCCCGCTATGGTGTGGGTGCTATGGAGATGACCACCGATGAGATTCTCTCGTCGCTCCGACGTTGCGAGGTCGAGCAGGCGTTGGTTATGACTCTGGGCGAGGTGTTGCGTGATGCCGACCTTGTTAAGTTCGCCAAGGCTATGCCCGAGGCGGAGCGTAACGAGCAGGCTTATAGCACTGTGTGGGACTTTGTTGAGCAGACAACACCTGTCGAGGTTGAGGCTGAGGAGCAGCCGCAGCCACGCAGGGCAAAAAAGCGTAAGAGATGATGAGTAGAACTACCATATATACATTATTGCTTCTGAGTGTGGTGTGGTGTGGCACTGCTTCGGCACAGAATCTGCCCCACCGCAAGCAGGTGCGTCAGGGTAACGAGGCATTTGCCAAGGAGCGTTACGAGAAGTCTATCGACACCTATCAGCAGGCGTTGAAGTACGACTCTATCCTCTATGAGGCACGTTACAATGTGGGTAACGCCTACGCCAAGACCAAGCGATGGGCTGAGGCTGAGCGGGAGCTGAAGCGAGCCTTGACCGACACTATGCGTACCGATAGAGAGCTGGCTGCTGCCTACTACAATCTGGGCTATGCACAGTTTATGCAGGACAGCCTCCATCAGTCGTTGGAGAGCTTCCGCCGTTCGCTGGTACTCAACCCCGAGGATATGAACGCCAAGTACAACTATGTCTATGTGCGTACCCTTCTCGAGCAGCAGCAGAATCAGCAGAATGACCAGAATCAGAACGACCAGAATCAGGACAATCAGCAAAACCAGCAGAATCAGAACAATAACAACCAGAACGACCAAAACAACGATAACAACGACCCGAATAAGGATAACCAGAACGATAAGAACGACGACAACAAAAACGACCAGAAAGATAATAAGAACGATAAGCAGAACGACCAGAACGACGATAAGAAAGATAATCAAAACGATAATCAGTCGGGTGGCGACGATAAGAAGGATGACAAGTCCGACTCTCAGCCCCAGGGTGGTCAGTCGCCGAGTGGTATGACTCCCGAGCAGCGTGAGCAGATGTTGGATGCTATTCAGGCTCAGGAGGATAAAACTCAGCAGAAGGTCGACGATGCCGACAAGAAACGAGGCATCCTTATTCGTGGAAAGAAAAATTGGTAACCTAAGATGAAGATTTTTGCACATCCCCATATATTGTGGCTTCTGCTGCTCGTGGTGCCTCTGGTGGCATACTACGTGTGGCGAATCTTTGCCGGTGGAGCGTCGATACGCATCTCTTCGATAAGTGGTGTGCGTCGTGCACCCCGCACCTGGCGATACTATGTGCGACACCTCCCCTTCGTGCTGCGTGTGGCGGCTGTGGCGGCTGTTGTTGTGGCGTTGGCACGCCCACAGATAGTGAGCGAGGAGCACTCTACCACCAGCGAGGGTATCGATATCGTTGTGGCGATGGATATCTCAGGCTCGATGCTTGCACGCGACTTCGAGCCCGACCGTATAACCGTTGCCAAGCGTGTTGCGGCGGAGTTTGTTGCCGGCAGGGAGAGTGACCGCATAGCGTTGGTAGCTTTTGCCGGTGAGGCATACTCGCCCTCGCCCCTTACGACCAACACCGAGGAGGTGCTCACCGCTATGGGACGTCTGCGTACAGGCGTTATTGACGACGGCACAGCCATCGGTAACGGCTTGGCTACAGCCATCAACCGTCTGCGTGAGAGCGACAGCCGCTCGAAGGTTGTCATCCTGCTGACCGACGGTGTGAACAACCGAGGAGAGATTTCGCCTCTTATGGCGAGCGAGATAGCCCGCGATATGGGCATCAAGGTCTACACCATAGGTGTCGGCTCTAAGGGCACAGCCCCCTATCCTGCCTACAATATGTTTGGCGAGCTCGTCTTCCAGCAGATGCCTGTGGAGATTGACGAGGAGGTGTTGCAGAAGATAGCCACCGACACCGGCGGAGAGTATTTCCGTGCCACCTCGGAGCAGACGCTGCAGCTCATCTACGAGCAGATTGACTCTATGGAGAAGAGCAAGGTCGAGGTGCACAACAAGATTCACATCGAGGAGCTCTTCCTCTGGTGGCTCCTTGCAGCCTTTGCCTGCGTCGTGGCGGAGTGGCTCATTGACAAAGTGTTACTTAAACGATTACCGTAGTCTATGTTTCGATTTGCTAATATAGAATATCTGTGGCTTCTTGCCATTGTGCCCGTTATGCTCATCATCTACGCCCTTCTCAGGGCACGTCGCCGCCGTATGATGGCACGTTTTGGTGATGAGGCGTTGGTGGCGGAGCTTATTCCCGACTACTCGGCGTGGCGTACGGGGCTGAAGGCGACACTCTTCGTGCTCGCTGTGGTCTTTCTCATCCTCGCCATAGCACGCCCACAGAAGGGCTCGGAGCTGCATCAGGAGCACGCTCGAGGTGTGGAGATTGTCTTGGCTGTCGATGTGTCGAACTCTATGTTGGCGGAGGATTTTGAGCCCAACCGCCTCGAGCGAACAAAATATGCCATCACGAAGCTGCTGGGTGAGTTGCGTGACGAGCACATCGGCTTGGTGGTCTTTGCGGGCGAGGCTAAGGTGCAGTATCCTATTGCCAATGACTACCACCTTGCACGTGCCTTCACACGCCGCATCTCGCCCGATGTTGTTGCTACGCAGGGCACCGACATAGCCCAGGCGTTGCGTCTGGCACTCTTGTCGTTCTCTGCCGAGAGTGAGCGTAGCCGTGTGGTGATACTCATCACCGATGGTGAGAATCACGAGGGCGATTTGAGCGAGGAGTTAGAGCTGGCTAAGCAGGAGGGCGTGACCATATATACTATAGGTATAGGCACTCCCGAGGGAGCACCGATACGCATCGGCGGTAACTACATCAAGGATGATAAAGGCGAGATGGTTGTCTCCAAGTTGGGCGAGGAGACTCTCCGCGATATAGCTGCCACTACGGGCGGAGCTTATGTGCGTGCCACCAAGCAGGATATAGGCTTGAGCGACATCGTGCGAGGCATCGACCAGATGGAGCGTTCACTGCTGAGCAAGACCACCTATGAGCGTTACAACGAGCTCTATATCTACCCTTTGGTGATAGCTTTGGTGTTGCTTCTTGCCGAGGCTATAATCCTCCCTCGCCGCAATCATCGTATACGCCGCTTCAACCTCTTTGAATAACGCAATGAGTTGTATAAATATACGAATAGAGGCTATTTAGAATAGCCTCTATTTCTTTTTGTGTATATTTTTAGCCCCCTATGCTTGGGCGGCACGCCACGCCTGCAGTCGTGTATAGAGTGGCGTATGCTTGAGTGTCTGTATCGCTACGAAGCTGAGTGTGCAGCCCGTGAGTGTTCCCCACAGCAGATCCATAGGGTAGTGGTATGCTAAGTAGATACGTGTGTAGCACACTACCACAACCATCGCCACTAACAGTGCTGTCATCCAGCGGCGGCGGATAAACCACGCTCCTACGCAGGCTATGCTTACGAAGTTGGCTGCGTGGCCCGACACTGTGCCGTAGAGTCCTCCCTCACGCACCACGTGTACCTGTCCCTCTAATGCTGGCTCCCACATAGGGCGTAGACGTGGCTCAAAGGGTTGCCACCACGAGCCTATCCATCCGTTATGCTTGCCTATGCCTGCCACAGCATCTGCAAGAAGACACGTCAGTCCCAGCACCGCCACGAAGAGCAGCACCTCACGCCACGACCCGCGTCGCCACATCAGGTAGAACATTACTAAGAAGAGTGGTGTCCATCCTGCGGGCGAGGTGAGCACCTTCATCAGGGTGTCCATCACCTCTCCACCATCGAAATTAAGGGCAAGGAACAGGTCGTGATCAAATGTATACATCTTATGTCGTTTTTTAGGGTTATACTCTCTTTATCTATTTGTTACGTCTGCCGAAGAGCTGGAACCACACCTCACGCAGCACCACCACAGGCGATGTAGCAGCCACAATCCACAGCCACTCTCGCCAGCTCAGAGGCTCTGTCTGGAAGAAGTCGCCGCCATAGTTTACTATCAGCACCGTGCAGACGAAGATAAGCACTACCATAGCGAGGAACTTCACGTTGCCTCCTAAGTGGTAGAATATCGACTCGCCCTTGCCGATGACACGTGCGTTGAACATATTCCACAGGTTGAGTACCATATATGCTGCGAAGAACGATGTCTTGTTCATATGTGAGAAGAACTCCGTCACCACACCAATGCCCATATCTGCCACAATCTGCGGATGAGCCATACCGAGCAGAATGAGTGTCGACACTAACCATACCACGCCACCGAAGCCGAATATGTAACGCATCAGCGAACGGTTGATGATAAACTCCTCGCGTGGACGTGGCTTATCCTTGAGCACTCGCTCATCGGCAGGCTGTGACGCGAGAGCCATAGCTGCCAACGAGTCCATCACAAGGTTTATCCAGAGGAACTGCATAACGGTGAACGGCATATCCACACCCACTATCGGACCAAATATCGCGATAAGACACGCCGAGACGTTTATCGAGAGCTGGAAGAAGAGGAAGTTCTTGATGTTCTTGTAGAGCGAGCGGCCCCACTTCACACCCGTAACGATTGATGGGAAGGCATCGTCCAAGAGCACGATGTCTGCCGCCTCCTTCGCCACCGATGTTCCCGAGCCCATAGCGATACCCACGTCGGCATAGTTGAGCGATGGCGAGTCGTTCACGCCGTCGCCCGTCATAGCACACACTAAGCGTTTGCCCTGTGCCCACTTCAAGATGTCGAGCTTGTTTATTGGCGTACAGCGTGTTATCACATTAGGGAACTCTCTGCCCTGCTGTGGGTTCTCTATCGCTGTCCAGAAGTCTTTCGCCTCTATCGCCCACACATTCTTAAATCCTGCCTGACGTGCAATCTCCGAGCCCGTCTTTATGTTGTCGCCCGTCATCATCACCACGTCGATACCTGCACCGTAGCACTTTGCAATAGCCTCGGGCACATCACCACGCACAGGATCCTCAATAAACCACGAGCCGAGATACTCCGCCTTGACGCCCTCGCCCGCCTCCAATGCAGCTTTCGTTGTGGCGAAGTCACCCTCTATTATGGCTGCCGATATGGCACGGCGACCTCGGTCCTGCTGCTGTGCCACTTCGGCGAGGTAGTCATCACGACCTATGATGCGTGATATGACCTCGGGAGCACCCTTTATCATCAGCATCTTCTCACCCGATGATATGGCGTGTGCCGCAGTAACCATATATTTGTATGCACTCGAGAAAGGTATTCTATCCTCTATCTCCCACTCCTCACGCAGCTTCTTTGTTGCGGCAAATCCCGTGTGGAGCAGTATAGCCGACTCGGTAGGGTTGCCCAACACCTGCTCCTCGCCCGAGAACTCGGCTGTCGAGTTGAGTGCTCCGACTATGCGGAATGCCTCCATCTTACCCTCCACGACGCTCTCGTCAACCACACGCATACGGTTTTGTGTCAGCGTACCTGTCTTATCGGTGAAGATTACATTCACCGCACCTATAGTCTCGCAGGCGTGCATCTTCTTCACGAGGTTGTTCTCGCGTGCCATCGTCTTCATCGAGAATGCCAATGCCAATGTCACCGAGAGAGGCAGTCCCTCAGGCACTGCCACGATGACAACCACCACAGCACCCATCAGGAACATAATCTCCGACTTCAGGAGCTCCATATCCCACGCGAAGTGTGCATCGCCAAAGGCGAAGTCCCAATGTGCGAGGTTGAGCATAACGAACATAACTGCTGCAATGCCGAAAGCTATGATGTTTATCTTATGAGCTAATTCGCCGAGCTTCTCCTCGAGAGGTGTGTGGGCATTTGTCTCCTCACTCGCCTGACGTGTGGTCTTACCTATCTCTGTGGCATCACCCACAGCCTCCACTACGCCCTCGCCGAAGCCCTGCTCTATTGTTGTGCCACGCAGCAGGGTGTATGGTGCGAAGCCCGAGCCTGTGTACTCCTCATCCATAGGATACTTGCTCACCGCCACCGACTCACCCGTCATTGCCGACTCCGACACCTTCATATCTGTGGCTGCGTATAGGCGTATGTCGGCAGGTATCTCATCGCCCGCCGAGAGCACCGCTACGTCGCCCACTACCATCTGGTCTTTGGTTATCTCCACCACTACGCCGCCACGACGCACCTTCACAGGCTCAAAATCCTTGTCGTTACGCAGAGCGTCAAACTTACGCTTGGCACTATACTCCTGCCAGAAGCCTACGCCCGTAGCCAGCAGTATAGCCACTATGATACCTATCGACTCCGTGAAGTTACCCTCCACTATGCCCACCACTAACGATATGGCTGTTGCGAAGAGCAGGATGATGATGATAGGGTCTTTGAACTTCTCGATGTAGAGCTTCCACCAGGGTGTCTGGGGAGGTGGTGTCAGCAGGTTGGCTCCGTATGTGGAGCGGCTCTTGACTACCTGCTCATCATTGAGTCCTTGATTGTTGAAATTCTGTGTAGTACTCATCTTTGTTATCTATTTTTTTGTTTTTACACTTTTGTGTGGGTTACTCTACCGGCACAAACACCTTACCCACGAGGCTGTCCACCTCTGTCGCTGTGGCTGTCGTGTCAGCCGCTATGCGAGTCTCCTCGCTGCGTAGGGGCTTATCGTGCAGACCCTCCACCTTGGTGAACTGCTGCACCTCTAACTCCTTGCTCTGCACTATGGCTTTGGGGAATATCTGACGGAAGCGATTAAGCTCTATCACAGCCTCCTCCATCGTCAGGTATGCTCCTGCCGTCACATAGAACGAGGGCGACTCGTAGTACATCGTGAGTGCCGTGTCGCGGAAGTTATGCTCAAAAGCCTCCTTCGCCTTGAATGCATTCTCACGTGCCAGGGGCGAGTTGTCCGAGAAGAGCAGTATGGTGTATCCTGCCACCGTTTCACGCTTCGCCTTGCTGTCGACAGCCTTCACCGCTGCCGCCGCCTCTGCCTGCTCGACTACGACCACCTCGCCTGGTGAGAGTGCCAGACGACGCTTCACCTCTTCGGTGCTCTGTGCCGCCACGGTGGCTGCTGCCACCAACGCAACAAGCGTCAATACTATATGTCTCATATCTCTTTGTTTTTATTACTCCTTACTCTTTCACTATCTTCATTATCTCGGCTATGGTCTCTTCGGTGAGCACCGCCTCTATCTGCTCGGCTGTCTGCTCTATCCTCTTGCCGAGTAGCCCTTTGCCTACCTTCGCCTCCCAGCTCATCTGAACATTGCTCAGCTCGCCCGTCTGCAGGGCACGTCTCAGGGGCAGTGTCTGCGAGTTACGTGCTACAGCCACGTGCAGACGCAGCTCCACACGGCTCTGACTTCTGCGTGGTATCTTCACTGCACGGTCCAGCTCCACCATCGCCACTTTACGGTTGTTGTAGTAGAGCCAGAAACGACACTCCTTGAGCCGTATCGCTCCGCCGCTGTTCTCCACCTCGGCAGCGAGTGTCACATATTGTGGCACGTCGCTCTCATCGGCTGTGGGGTACTCCACATCGACGAGTGTCACCTCGCCTATGTGTATGCTGCTGCCTGAGCCACACGCCACGAGCACCACCGTCAGAGCCACTATCATCCATCGCCACATACGCATCGCCTACTCCTTTTTTGTCGTTACGGGCTTGCGGCAGGTGTATATCTGTGCTATGCCGAAGCTCTGGCTGCGGCGGCGACACTCCTCAAATCCCGCCTCACGCAACATATCCATAAATCGCTCTGGCTCGGGAAACTCCGATATCGATGCCGGCAGGTAGTCGTATGCCTTCTTGTCGTGCGACACCATACCGCCCACCGAGGGCATTATACGCTCCGAGTAGAACCCATATAACTTACGCACCAGGGCGTTGCGTGGTGTAGAGAACTCTAATACCACAAACTCGCCTCCTTCGCGTAGCACACGCCATACCTCGCCGAGGGCACGCTCCATATCGCCGAAGTTACGCACTCCGAAAGCCACCGTCGCCACATCTATCACGCCATCCTCTATCTCCAGCTTCTCGGCATCACCCTGGTAGAGTGCTATGTGGTCATCCAACCCCTGACGTGCGACCTTCTCGGCTGCTACGGCGAGCATCTTCTCCGAGAGGTCGACACCCATCACACGTGCCGAGTGTATACGTTTTGCCATCGCTATTGCAAGGTCACCCGTGCCTGTTGCTATGTCGAGTATTCGCTCGGGCTTCTCGCGACGCACTATCTTCACCACGCGTCGTCGCCACAACTTATCTATCGAGAATGAGAATATGTGGTTCAGACGGTCGTACGAAGGGGCTATGTTGTCAAACATCAGCTGCACCTCCTCTTTCTTCGTGCGGTCGGGAATGTTGTATGGTTTCATACGTTATTGCGTTTCTTTTTTTGTTACTGTTTATACTTCAGGCTCTCCGCAGGGCTTATGCGTGATATGAGCTGCGAGGGCAGAAGCATCATCATTAGCGTCACCACTATGACACCTGCGTTGAGTGCCACCACCGACCACCACTCCACCTCCACAGGCAGGTAGTTGAGCATATACCCTTCAGCCGAGAGCTCCACCACGTGCCACTTGTGCTGCACCCACGCCAAACAGAGGGCTATCGCGTTACCCCACACCAAGCCTTTGCCTAACAGCAGTGCCGAGCGGAAGATGAATATGCGGCGTATGTGGCTGCTACGCATACCCTGAGCCTTCAGCAACCCTATCGTTGCCCGACGGTCGAGCACCATTATGAGCACCGCCGATGCCATATTGAAGAGCAGCACGCAGATGAGTATTACGATTATCACCTGAGCGTTTATGTTGTGTGCCTTGAGCCAGTCAAATGTTACGGGCTCTCGCTCGCGGAGCGTCATTGGCGAGAGGTTCCACACCGCCTCGCTCTCCGACTCTTCGCAGCGAAGTGCTATCTGCTCTGCTGCGGTTTCGCTCTGAGCCTTGTCGTGAAGCATTATGTCGTAGCCCGTTATCTCGCTCTCGCCCCAGTCGCCTATGCGACGCAGGTCGCGTATGTCGACAAGTGCCACCACACGGTCCACCTCCTCAAATCCCGTGGCATATAAGCCCGCAATCTTCAGTCGGTCGCGTCGTGGTCGCTCGCCCTCCATAAAGAGCATCTCCACCTTGTCGCCCACCTTCAGCCCCAGCAGCTGTGCGGTACGCTCCGAGAGGAGTATCTCCTTGCGGCGGCTCTCACTCCGCACATCGGGCAGCGAGCCCTCCACTATGCGGCTCTCCCACCACTCTGAGGGGTAGTCTACGCCTATTCCCTTGAGGCTCAGCCCTACAACATTCTCGCCACTCTTCGCCATACAGCCCATCGTGGCGTAGCTGCCCACGCTCCGCACCTCAGGCATCGCCAGCAGCTCTTCAGCCCACAGCGAGTCGTACTGCACCCTCTCGGGCTCGCTGTGTCCTAAGGCTGTGTAGTGCGTGAGGCTTATGTCTGCACCGAAGCCCCGCAGCGTGGAGTATATCTCGTTGCGGAATCCCGCTATCACGGCGAGCGAAAGTATCATCACCGCCACACCCATCGCCACCGCGAAGAGTGCTATACGCATCATCACCGAGGAGCGGGAAGCCCTGTCCTCGATAGCGGTACGGCGTGCAATGAGATACTCTAAATTCATCTGTTGTCGCTTCACTTACAAAACGCCGTTGTGGGGATTAAAATTGCCGCACTCCGACATTTTGACAAAAACACTACAAAGTTACACAAAATTTTGTTACTTTTGCCCCACTTGTTCCCTTTTTAAGGGAAAAGACAAAACTTTAAGACTAAAATGGCAAGACATAGCAACGGTACGTTTCGCACGTTTGCTCTGGCAGCTACGGTGCTGGCGATGCTTATGGGCATCAGTTTCATCCCGCCCCTCTATGCCGAGGAGTACACCCTGCGACGCACCAACATATTTTCCGAGTTATACTCCTTTGGTGACAGCCGCCCCGAGCGACTGTTGCCTCCCGAGGTCGATGTAGCCGACTTCGATGTCGATTTTGACGATGTAGCCGAGCAGGTCGCTGTGGTGCAGGAGCAGATAGCCCCCACCGCTGCCGAGACCTCGCTCAGCTGGAATATGATGGATGAGGAGTTAGCCCCCTTGTCTGCCGACACTGTCGCTCGGGCAGCCTTTGATGGGCGTGACTTCCTCTCGCTTCTCCCTGCCGAGGAGCTGATTGTCAGGGTTGAGGACTTCGGCGACAGCCTCTCTTCGCCGCTGCAACGCCTCTACGATAAGTTACTCAGTGGCAAGGCAGTACACATAGGCTGGATGGGCGACTCATTCACCGAGAACGATATCCTCACCGCCGACCTGCGTTCACTCCTGCAGGGACTCTTCGGTGGTGGTGGCATCGGCTATGCCCCCTTCGCCTCGCCCCACGCCTCATACCGCCGTACCGTCAAGACCACCTCTTCGGGCTGGAAGCCCTACCACATAATCCTCGACAGCCGTATCCCCGAGCCTTATAAGAGCGACTTCTTCGTCAGTGGCTGGGTTGCACGTGCCGAGACGGGAGCCTCTACTCTGTGGCAGCTCACCGACTCTCATCCCCACGCTGCGGAGTGCGATGTGGCACGTCTCTACTTCATCGCCCGCCACGATACGGAGCTGCAACTCTCGCTCGATGAGCAGGATAGCACCTTTACGATAGCGGGAGGCGACGCGGTGCGACAGGTCGAGATGCGTAAGGAGCGTATCGCCTCGTTGAGAGCTAAGGTGCTCTCGGGTGCTGCGGGCTTCACCGCCATAGGAGCTGAGTTTTATAGCGAGGGTGGTCTCTCGCTCGACAACCTCTCCATACGCAGCAACAATGGTCAGGCACTTCTGCGTAGCAACCCATCGGTCAACGCACAGATTAACCAGATGCACCCCTACGACCTCATCATCCTGCAATATGGACTCAACATACTCCGTGCTGACCGCCACAACTACTCGCTCTATGCCGAGCAGATGGCGAAGATTGTGCGTTATGTCGAGCAGTGTTTCCCCGATGCGGCTATCATCATTTTGGGTGTTAGTGACCGTTCGGCGAAGGATGAGAATGGCGACTTCATCCCTATGGAGTCGGCACGCGACCTTGCTCAGTGGCAACGCTCGGCGGCTGATAGCTGTGGTGTCGCCTTCTGGAACACCCACGAGGCTATGCGTCGGTTGGGAGGTATGGATGCCTTTGTCGAGAAGGGCTGGGCGGGCAAGGACTACACCCACATAGGCTATGGTGGTGGTCGTCAGGTTGCACGTTCGATGTACCACGCCTTGGTGTGGGGTGTCCACACGCGTCAGCAGCACCTCCGTCGCGAGGAGGAACTTCGTCAGCCTGTGCTTGCCGACAGCGTCAAGGATAGTGTGAATAGTGTGATATTAAGAAATGACAGAGATTTTTGATTTAGATAAGGTTATCTCTTTGCTCTCCTACGATGCAGCCTCTCCGATGCTCTTCAACAGTGGACTCTTTCTGTTCCTGTTTGTGGGCTTCGCTATGGGGTATGCTCTGCTGAGCCGCCGCTCCGCGTTGCGTATACTCTACGTGGTGCTCTTCTCGCTCTATTTCTACTATAAGTCGAGTGGGATATACGTCTTGCTGCTGCTCTTTGTCTCGCTGAGTGACTACCTCATCGGAGGGCGTATAGCCTCGGCTGCGAGTCAGCGAGCCAAGCGGTGGTGGGTTGCGGCGAGTGTTGTGCTCAACCTCGGTTTGTTGGGCTATTTCAAGTATACCAACTTCTTCATCGACATAGCCAATAACCTCTTTGGCGAGGGCTTCCTGCAGTTCCAGAATATCTTCCTGCCTATCGGTATCTCGTTCTTTGTCTTTCAGTCTATGAGCTACACGATAGATTTGTATAGGGGCACTATCAAACCTCTGGACCGATATGTGGACTACCTCTTCTATCTTTCGTTCTTCCCGCAGATTGTCGCAGGACCTATCGTGCGTGCCTCGACCTTCCTGCCACAGATACGTCGCCCGTTGGATATCACACGCGAGATGTTTGGCTGGGGTGTGGGGCTCATCATCATCGGACTCATCAAGAAGGCTATCATCTCGGACTACATATCGCTCAACTTCGTCGACCGCGTCTTTGCCGACCCGTCGCTCTACTCGGGCGTGGAGTCTTTGATGGGCATCTATGGCTATGCGTTGCAGATCTATTGCGACTTCTCGGGCTACTCCGATATGGCTATCGGTCTGGCTCTGCTGCTGGGCTTCCGCTTCCCCAAGAACTTCGATGCCCCCTATAAATCTGCCACCATCACAGAGTTCTGGCGTAGGTGGCATATTTCGCTTTCGTCGTGGCTCAGGGACTACCTCTACATCTCCCTCGGCGGCAATCGTCGGGGACGTGTGCGTCAGTATGTGAACCTGCTTCTTACTATGGTGCTCGGAGGCTTGTGGCACGGTGCAGCGGTGCGTTTTGTGCTGTGGGGAGCATTGCACGGCGTGGCTCTTGCCCTGCATAAGGTGTGGCTTACGGTTGTGCCACGTGCCAAGATGCTGGGTAGCGATATGCACCCTCTGTGGCGTGTTGTGGGTGTTGTGTTCACCTTCCACGTTGTCTGCCTCGGCTGGCTGCTCTTCCGTGCCTCCGATATGGCTAATTTCTGGGCAATCCTCAGCAACATAATCCACAACTTCGACCTGTCGGTGCTGCCGCAGTTCGTGGGTGGCTACCGTGCTGTGGTGCTGCTCATTGTCGCGGGCTACGCTATGCACTACCTCCCCTCACGCTGGGGCGAGGCTCTGCATCGCCGTGTAGCCTCGTCGGGTTTTATTGTTCAGGCACTGCTGCTGACAGCCACCATCTGGCTCGTTATGCAGGTCAAGTCTACCGATATCCAACCCTTTATCTATTTCCAATTCTAATACACTTTTAGCGATGAAAGTTCTCTCTACCATTGCACTGCTCATTGTCTCCAATGTCTTTATGACGTTGGCGTGGTATGGCCACCTCAAGCTCCAGCAGATGAAGGTCATCTCGTCGTGGCCCTTGTATGCTGTCATCATCTTCTCGTGGGCTATAGCCCTTGCGGAGTATGCGTGCCAGATACCTGCCAACCGCATCGGTTTCGTGGGCAATGGCGGTCCTTTTACCCTTATGCAGCTGAAGATTATCCAGGAGGTCATCACCCTCGTCATCTTCACCCTCTTTACGGTTGTCTTCTTCCGTGGTGAGGCACTGC
>JAEIGA010009296.1_pt1 | contig 14868 bp, 10 predicted proteins | sample 9270691 | NCBI WGS metagenome assembly JAEIGA01 (sample SAMN17057246, study PRJNA624740) | gut metagenome | biome: biome; isolation source: fecal sample | host: Bos grunniens | place: China: Xizang | collected 2019
GCTTAAAGATTGTTGTTCAAGATGAAACTGGTGTTAATCACACATATAACTTATTAAAATATGAACGTTCAAATAACTCAACTTGTGCTAACCAACGTCCAATCGTTGAGCCAGGTGAAAAAGTTAAAAAAGGTGATGTTCTTGCTGATGGTCAATCTATGGAACAAGGTGAACTTGCTTTAGGTAGAAATGTTGTTATCGCATTTATGACATGGCATGGATATAACTTCGAAGATGCTGTTATCATGAGTGAAAGAATGGTTCAAGATGATGTTTATACTTCAATTCACATTGAAGAATATACTTGTGAAGCACGTGATACTAAACTTGGTAAAGAAGTTATCACAAGAGACTTAGAAGGTGAAGCACATGCTTCTGTTCAAAATCTAGATGAAAATGGTATTGTTATTTTAGGTTCTGAAGTTAAAGAAGGAGATACACTTGTTGGTAAATTAACTCCTAAAGGCTTAACTGAACCAAGTCCTGAAGAACGTTTAAGTCAAGCTTTATTTGCTGACAATTCTAAAGAAGTTAGAATTTCATCACTAAAAGTTCCTCATGGTGGTAACGGTATTGTTAATAAAATTGAACGCTTCAATCGTAAGTCTGGTGCAGAATTACCACCAGGAGTAAACGAAGTTGTTCGTGTTTATATTGTTCAAAAACGTAAGATTTCTGAAGGTGACAAAATGTCAGGTCGTCATGGTAACAAAGGGGTTATCTCTAATATTGTTCCAATTGAAGATATGCCATTTATGTCAGATGGTACTCCAGTAGATATCATGTTAAATCCACAAGGTGTTCCTTCACGTATGAACATCGGACAAGTTCTTGAAATTCATTTAGGTATGGCTGCTAAGAAATTAGGTGTTAAAGTTGCATCTCCAGTATTTGATGGGGTAACTCAAAAAGACTTAATTGAAATTATGAACGAAGCTCGTGAAAAAGATATTCAAGATGGTTTAGCAGATTCACGTAATAAACGTGCTATTATCGATGAAAATGGTAAAACATATTTATTCGATGGTAGAACAGGTCGTAGATTTGACCATAAGATTTCAGTAGGTGTAATGTACATGATCAAACTTGCTCACATGGTTGATGATAAATTACATGCACGTAGTGAAGGTCCATACACTTTAGTTACTCAACAACCTATGGGTGGTAAGGCTCAAAACGGTGGTCAAAGATTTGGGGAAATGGAAGTTTGGGCTCTAGAAGCTTATGGTGCTGCTCATACATTACAAGAAATGATGACAATAAAATCAGATGATATTATTGGTCGTAATAAAGTTTATAAAGCAATCGTTGATGGTGATCCAATTCCTGAAGCTGGTGTTCCAGAAGCATTCCGTGCAATGGTAAAAGAACTTCAAGGTTTAGGCTTAAGTGTTAATCTAATTGACCAAGATGATCGTGATGTAGTTAACGAAAGCTTAGTAGATCAATTTGCAGAGGCTCAAGCTAGCAAGCGTGGCCTATAGAATAGGAGGAATTCCTTTGAGAAAATATAAATATATGAAAATCGGGATTGCATCCCCAGAAGAAATTGTTTCTTGGGCCAATCCTGTCCTTCAAGGAAAGCAATTTACATATGACCCAAAAAGAAAAGACAAAGTTACATACATTGATGACAATGGTAACTCTGTTGAATATACTTTAAAGGGTGAAGTAAAGAAACATGAAACATTAAACTATCGTACACAAAAACCAGAACGTGAAGGTTTATTCTGTGAAGTTATCTTTGGTCCTACAAAAGATTACCAATGTGCTTGTGGAAAACCTGCACGTAAGGTTATTGGTGAACATAGAGTTTGTGAAAAGTGTGGCGTAGAACTTACTGAAAGTAAAGTTAGACGTGAACGTATGGGATATATTGCTCTTGCTGCTCCAGTTGTTCATACATGGTATTTAAGAAATACTCCAAGTAAAATTGCTACTTTACTTGAAATGAAAACTAAAGAAGTTGAAGAAATCGTATATCTTGCATCTTACAAAGTAATTGAAGTTAGTGAAGGCGTTGATGATTTATATGTTGGTCAAGTTATTACTGAACAAGAACATGCAATGTATAAACGTCGTTACTACGGTAGATATAAAGCAACAACAGGTGCTGAAACAATTAAGTATTTATTAAAAAATCTTGACTTAAAAGAAATTATGGCTGACATTCGTAAAGAATTAAAAACAGCAACTAAACAAAGAAAAGAAAAATTAATTAAACGTCTTGAAATTGTAGAAGCATTCTTACAATCTACTAATAAACCTGAATGGATGGTAATGGATGTTGTTCCAGTTATCCCACCTGATCTAAGACCAATGGTTCTACTAGAAGGTGGTAGATTTGCTACAACTGACCTTAACGAATTATATCGTCGTATTATTAACCGTAATACACGTCTTCGTAAACTATTTGATTTAGGTGCACCTGACTTAATCACTAAAAATGAAAAACGTTTATTACAAGAAGCTGTTGATGCATTAATCGACAACTCTAAACGTAATAAAAAAGTAGCTCAAGATAAGAATAGACCATTAAAATCATTATCTGATATTTTACGTGGTAAACAAGGTCGTTTCCGTCAAAACTTATTAGGTAAACGTGTAGACTACTCAGGTCGTTCGGTTATTTGTGTAGGACCATTCTTAAAGATGTATCAATGTGGTATTCCTCGTGAAATGGCTCTTACATTATTCAAACCATTCATTATTAGCTACTTACGTAAAAATCAAGCAATTGATGAAAACCAAGTAGATGCTAATGGTGTTCCAATTAGTGCTGCATCAAGAGAAAAACAAGGTATTAAACGTGCTAAGGAGTTAATTGAAAAAGGTGCTCCAGAAGCAATGGATGCACTAGAAAAAATTGTAGTAGAACATCCAGTTTTACTTAACCGTGCCCCTACACTTCATAGACTTTCTATTCAAGCGTTTGAACCTGTTTTAGTTGAAGGTAAAGCTATTCGTCTTCACCCACTATCTACTACAGCATTCAATGCCGACTTCGATGGTGACCAAATGCCAGTGCATGTACCACTATCAGAAGAAGCCCAAGCAGAAGCTAGAATGCTAATGCTTGCATCAAAAAATATCTTAGCACCAAAAGATGGTAAACCAGTTGTTACACCATCTCAAGATATGATTATCGGTAACTACTACTTAACTATTGAAAGAAGTCAACCAGATAGAACATACAATACATTCGAAGAACTTTATAAAGCTTATGAATATAGAGTATTTGAATTTGATAATCAAATCATAGTAAATGATGAACTAGTTTACCGTGATATTGAAAGTTTAAAAGAAGATGTTCTTGCAGGTCTTACTCCAGGTGTTGCTAACTTCTTAGTAGTTGGACGTGAAGGTAAAGCATTCAAAGATATTTCAGAAGTAGAACATGCTTATGAAAAACATGAAATTGACTTCCACACACGTTTTGTAATGCCAGGTAGAGCTATTGATAAACCATTCGTACATTTAGATCCAGCTGATCCTAAGTACGAAGAAAAATTAAAACACAATGAAGAATTAAAAGATATGTACATTGTAACTACATATGGTAAATTAATCTTCAATCAAGTTTTCCCTGAACATTTCGTGTTCTTCAATGAACCAGATCCTGATAAAGCATTAAATAACTTAAGAAATGGTACACCAGAATACTTCTTCATTAAACGTGGAAGTAACTACAAAGAAGTAATTGCTTCAATGCCTCTTGGACAACCTGCTAAAAAGAAAACTTTATCAGTTATTATTTCTGAAGTATTTAGACAATGTAAACTTGCTGAAACATCACTTACACTTGATAAGATGAAAGATTTAGGTTTCTATTATTCAACTATTTCAGGTGTTACTATTTCTGCATTTGACGTAAGAATTCTTGAAAAGAAATATCAATTAATTGCAGAAGCTGATGAACAAGTTAAAAAATACAACAGAATGTATCGCCGTGGTATCATGTTAAATTCTGAACGTAAACGTAACGTTATTAGAATTTGGGAAGATACTAAGAAAGAAATCGAAAAAGAAATTAAAGTTGTCATGAAAGATGAAGCTTCAATTAATGACATCTTCCTAATGGCAGACTCAGGTGCCCGTGGTAGTTCATCTAACTTTATTCAGCTTGCTGGTATGCGTGGTCTGATGGCTAAACCAAATGGGGAATCAATGGAAATCCCAGTTAAAGCATGTTTCTCTGAAGGTATGTCAATGTCTGACTTCTTCATTTCTACACATGGTGCGAGAAAAGGTTCTACCGATACAGCGCTTAAGACAGCTGAATCAGGTTACTTAACTAGACGTCTAGTTGACGTAAGCCAAGATATCACTATTACATCTGAAGATTGTGGTACTGATAGAGGCTTAGTTATGACTTATTTATATAAGAAAAATACTAGCGATCCAACATTTGATGCTAAAAATGATTTATTAGTATCATTAAAAGATCGTATTATAGGTCGTTTTGCTGCTAAACCAGTTTACGCTAAAGTAAATGGTAAGAAAACACTTCTTGTTGATAAAAACTGCTTTATCGATGGAGATACAGCAGAAGCTATTGTAAAAGCTGGTGTTCAAGAAGTAGAAGTAAGAACTAACCTTACATGTAATTGTCCAGTAGGTGTATGTATTAAATGTTACGGTTCTGACCTTTCAACAACAGGTTTAGTTGAAAAAGGTGAAGTTGTAGGTATCGTTGCTGCTCAATCAATCGGTGAACCAGGTACTCAGTTAACAATGAGAACGTTCCACTCAGGTGGGGTTGCATCAGGTAGTGATGACATCACTCAAGGTCTTCCTCGTGTACAAGAATTATTCGAAGCACGTGCTCCTAAAGGTCAAGGTATTATTTCTGAAATCAAAGGTGTTGTTGAATCAGTTGAACTTGTTAAAGATTCACGTTATGAAATTAAAATTCATAGTGATATTCCTAATAATGATAAAGTATATACAACAGATGCTGGTAAGAAATCAATTGTTAAAGTTGGTGACTTAGTTGAAGCTGGTGATTTAATCAGTGAAGGTGCTGTTAATATTAAAGAATTATTAAGAGTTTCATCAGTAGACAAAGTTCAAAAATATATCTTAAAAGAAATTCAAAAATCTTATCGTACAGCTGCTGCGGTTGAAATTTCAGACAAACACGTTGAAATCATTGTTAAACAAATGTTACAAAAAGTTGTAGTAATTGATTCAGGTGATACTGAATTATTACCTGGTACATTAATGTCAAAACCTGAATTCTATCGTGTATTAAAAGATTGTTGTGAAAAAGGAATTAAAGTTCCTGCAGTTAAACCAGTTGTTTTAGGTATTACTAGAGCATCACTAAAGAGTGACTCATTCTTAGCTGCTGCATCGTTCCAAGAAACAACTAGAGTACTTACTGAAGCTGCAATCAGAGGTAAAGTAGATAAACTTGAAGGTCTTAAAGAAAATATCATTATCGGTGGTTTAATTCCAGCTGGTACTGGTTTAGTTGAAGATATTGATATCTCAGCTGATAGTGATAATGAACTATTCGACGTTAAAAAACTATAATATTTAAAGCATTGTAAGTTTTATTACAATGCTTTTTATTATGTTGCTTTTAAAAAATTAAAAAATATGGTATAATATATAAAAAGAAAAAGGAGGATATTATGTTTGCAAGTATAGTAATAAACGTATCAAGTAGTAATGTTGATCAAATGTATGAGTATGCTGTATTAGATAATATAGCTCCTTTTATTAAAGTTGGAGCAAGAGTTAATGTTGAATTTGGACAAGGGAATCGTTTAGTGATGGGTTATATCCTTGAACTTTATGAAGAAAAGAAATTTGAAGGTCCTACTAAATATATTAAAGAATTATTAGATATTGAACCTGTTATTACGCCACTTCAACTTGAACTAGCAAAATACTTAAAAGATGATACAATATGTCCTTTAATTAGAATTTTAAATTTAATGTTACCTGAAGCATTACAACTTAAAACTTTTAAATATTTAGTTGTCAAAGATTCATCAAAACTTGACGCAACACTTGTTGATGTATTTGGTGGTAATACTTATATTGAAGTAAATTCAAAACTTGATAAATATGCATATAAAATTCAAAAAGAAATTACAAATGGAAATATTGAAATTGCATATGAATCAAAACAAGTTACAAACTATAAATATGTTAATAAATATGCTGTTAATTTAGATACTTTTTACAAGTTTTCTTCTGAAATTAAAAATCCTCTAAAATTAGAATTCTTAAATAGATATAAAGATAGTGAATATTTAACAATATATGAAATTTTAGCAAATTATGATATTTCATATTATATGGTAAAAGATTTATACAAAAAAGGATTCTTAGAAATCAAGAAAGAAAGAACACTAAGAATTAAAAATAGAAATATTGCATATATTAATGAACTAGAAGAAATATCTAGTGAAACGGTTTCTAAAACTATAGAAAAGCTTACAACTATTAACTCAATTCCTTATTTATATATGCCTTCATCTATAAATGAATTAAATGAGGTTTTAGTAAATGTATGTAAGAATGTAATTGAAAATAATAAAAATATAGTAATTGTATGTGCTGATATTTTAAGTAGTGTAAAATATGCAAGTATAATTAGAAAGTTATTAAATGTTAATGTTGCATGTATTAATTCTAATTTATCAAGAGGAGAACTACTTGACTTATATACAGAAATAAAAAATGATATTTATGAAGTAATTGTTACAACTCCAAAAGGAGCTTTCTATCCATTCCAAAATGTAGGAATGTATTTTATGTTAGATGAAGAAAGTGATAATTATTATAATGATCAAAGTCCAAGATATGATCTTCATAAAGCATTATATTTCTTAAGTTATAATTCTAAAGCAAACTTTGTAATGTCTTCAATATCACCTTCTGTATCAAATTATTGTTATGGATTAAAAGGGTTATATAAAATAGTCGATAATACTAATTTATTTGTTAATTCTAATGTTGAAGTTGTAAATATGATGGATGAACTAAAAAAAGGTAATAACACATATTTATCAAATAGACTAAAGAATGCATTAATTAAGACTAATAATAATAAACAACAAAGTTTATTAATTATTAATAATAAAAGTTATAGTAACTATTGCTTATGTCCTCAATGTGGAAATGTTCCAAAATGTCCATATTGTGAAATTAGTTTAAATTATAATGAAAAAAATAATATCTTAATATGTCCTGCATGTTCATATCGAATGCCTTTTACTAATAGTTGTACTTCTTGCGGTAATACAAAACTTAGATTTGGTGGTATTGGTATTGAAAGTATGACAGAACTTATTAATAAAGAACTACCTAATTTAAAAGTGTTATCAATAGATTCTAATAACAACTTTGACTTATTTAGTGAACAAATGTCTAAAATTGAAGATAAATTAGTAGATGTTATTATTACAACTGAAACTTATTCTAAATCTATTGTAGATAAACATATAGGACTTGTTGGAATAGTTAATTTTGATTCAACACTTAAAACTCCAAGTTATGATGCGGAAAGTAGAGCATTTAATTTACTTGTTTACGCAAGTGGAAAAATAAGTGCGAATAATGGTTTATTATTAGTGCAAACAACAAATACTAAAGCACCATCACTTACTAACTTTATAACAGGCGATTATAAGGCTTTCTTAAGAACTGAAATTGAAAATAGAAAACTAATGCATAATGAACCTTTCTATCATATCAATAGAATTATTATTAAAGCTGAATATAGTGAGATGTTTAAAGTTGCAACAAATATTAAGAATGTATTAAAAGAACTTGCTGGTTCTAAAGTATTTGTAATTGGGCCAACATATTCTAAACAATATAGTGGTACTGTCTTAATTGTAAAACATAATTATAGTGGAATTAATGATATTTATAAGAATGTTTATGAATTATATCAAAATACACAAACTGTAATTATATTTGATAAATATCCAAGAAAATTATAGGTGATAAAATGTTAAAAATAATATTTATGGGAACTCCAAATTTTAGTGTTCCTATTTTAGAAGCTTTACATGAAAAATATGAAGTTGTTGCAGTAGTAACACAACCTGATAAAGAAGTTGGTCGTCATAGAGTACTAACTATGACTCCGGTTAAAAAGTATGCAGTTGAGCATGATTTACCTGTATATCAACCTGAATTTATCAAAGATGCATATGAAGAATTACTTGCACTAAATGCTGATTTAATTGTAACAGCTGCATATGGACAGTTTGTTGGCACAAAGCTATTAAAAAGTCCTAAATATAAATCAATCAATTGTCATGCCTCACTACTTCCTTCATATCGTGGTGGAGCTCCTATTCATCAAGCTATTAAAGATGGACTAGAGTACACTGGTGTTTCTATTATGTATATGGAAAAGAAGATGGATGCAGGTGATGTTCTTGCAACAGTAAAGGTTAAAATTGAAGAGGAAGACAATTGTGGCACAATGTTTGAAAAATTAAGTCTTGCTGGACGTGATTTATTAATGGAAACTATTCCACTACTTGTAGAAGGTAAAATTACACCAATTCCACAAGATGAAACAAAAGCCAGTTTTGCATATAACATAACTAATGAAGAAAAGTTAGTTGATTTTAATAAAACTGCTAAAGAAGTATTTAATCATATTCGTGCTTATAATCCATCACCTATTGCTTATATGGAGTTAAAAGGTGATCAAATTAAATTATATGATTCTGTGGTAGTTGATGAAGAAACTAAAGAAGCCCCTGGTACTATATTATTACATCATAAAAATAGATTATTAATTGCATGTGGTAATAATACTGTATTAGAGTTATTAACACTTCAACCAACTGGTAAAAAAATAATGTCTGCTAAAGATTTTATAAATGGTGGACTTAGAAAATATTTATAAGAGGAAAACTATGGAACCTAAATTATATTATTCAAGAGATGAAATGAAAAAATTAAATATCGATAAGTTAGAAGAACGTGGTGTAACAGTAACTGAAATTGCTGAAATTGCGTATAATCAACAACTAAGATATAATAAAAATATTGATATGAATGAATGTATATTAAGTGTAGAAAAAATTCTTTCTCTAAGAGATACATTCCACTTATTACAACTTGGTGCTGAAATTGATAGACTTGCTGAAGAAGGTATGTTCAAAGGGCCTATTCAAGATATTCTTCAAAATGACTTAGGTGTATTTGGTATTGATGAAATATTTGGCCTTGACATTGCAAGACTATATGGAGCAATTGGTCAAACTAATTTTGGTGATATTGATGTTAATAAACCAGGTGTTGTTAAAAGATTAAATGAAGCAGGTAAACCTGGAAAACCTAGTTGTCATACATTCTTAGATGATATCGTGGGTGCGATTGCTGCAGCAGCTGCAACAAGAGTATCACAAATTATTTCAGAAGAAAACGCTGCAAAAGGAAATAACTAATATGGAATCGATAAAAGAGTTACTTAAAATAGGTAATGGTCCATCTAGTTCCCATACTATGGGACCAGCTCGTGCTGCTTTAAAATTCTTAGAAAAAAACCCTACAGCAAATAATTTTGTTGTAACACTATATGGTAGCTTAGCAGCTACAGGAAAAGGACATCTTACAGATGAAATTATTTTAAGAACATTAGGTAGAAATAGAACTAAGATTATTTTTGATCATGATTTAGTATATTCATATCATCCAAATGGTATGAAACTTGAAGCATATAAAGATCATGAAATAGTTGATAGTTGGTTAGTGTTTAGTGTTGGTGGAGGAAGTTTAAAAGAATTAAATGAAACAAGAGATTCATTTACAGAAGAAATCTATCCACAAAAAACAATGCATGATATTTTAGAATATTGTAAACTAGAAAATATTAATCTATATGAATATGTTATAAGACATGAAGAAGAAGATTTTATTGACTATTTAAAATCTATTCTAAAAGCCATGTTTGAAGCTATTAATAGAGGATTATTTACTAATGGCACTCTTCCTGGTGGATTAAATGTTGAAAGAAGAGCATCACATGTTTATAATGAATATTTACTAAATCCATCGTTTTCTACGCTTGTTTATGCAGCTTCACTTGCAGTAGCAGAAGAAAATGCAAGTGGTGGTGTAATTGTTACGGCTCCTACATGTGGTGCATCAGGAGTTTTACCTGCTGTTTTATATGCTGAAAAAATTTATAATGGAGTAGAAGAAGACAAATTAATTGAAGCACTTTGTGTTGCAGGATTAATTGGTAATCTTGTAAAAACAAATGGTTCTATATCTGGTGCTGAAGTTGGGTGTCAAGGAGAAGTAGGTGTAGCGTGTGCTATGGCTGCAGCTGCAATTACTCATATTAAAAATGGTACAAATAATGAAATTGAATATGCTGCTGAAATTGGCCTTGAACATCACTTAGGAATGACATGCGATCCAATTGATGGACTTGTTCAAATACCTTGTATTGAACGTAACGCAATGGCAGCAATGCAAGCACACAATTGTGCAAAATATTCTCTACTTACAAAAGGCGTACATTTAATTACATTAGATGATGCTATTGAAGTAATGGAACAAACAGGAAAAGACTTAAGAGAAGAATATCGTGAAACTTCAAAAGGTGGTCTTGCGTATAGGAGAATTAAAAATGGAAAATAGAAAAACATTTACTGAAAAAGTAATTAAAGAAAAATATATTGAAGTTGGTGAACGTTTTAAAGTAGACTTTAATGGTTACACACACGAAGGACTTGCTATTGCAAAAATCGATGGAAAAGATAGAAAAGGTAATGAATATACTAATTTCCCATTATTTGTATTTGGTGCATTAGATAAAGAGTCAGGATTTGTTGAAATCACAAAAATGTCTAAAAATTATGCTTACGCAACAATGCTAAGACTATTTGATGAAAACCATTCAATTTACCGTAATAAACCTATTTGTCCAAAATACGCTGAATGTGGTGGATGTAACATAATGCATATGACTTATAAAGGACAACTTGTATTTAAAGAAAATATGGTTAAAGAAACACTTCGTAAAATTGGTGGAATTGAAAATGTTAAAATTGATCCAATCTATGGAATGAGTTCTAATGCTTTATATTATCGAAATAAAGTACAAGTACCTGTTGGAAGTGTTAGAAACAAAACACTATGTGGTTTTTATAAAAGAGAAACTCATGACATTATTCCACTTGATGAATGTTTTATTCAAACAACATATTCTACTGAAATCGTAAAGTTTGCCAAAAATGTTTTATGCGAATTCGGTGCAGTAGGTTATAACGAAAGATTTGATAGTGGTTCTTTAAGACATATTTTAGTTAGAAAAAATCATGCTGATACTGAATACATGGTAGTATTAATCGTTAAATCAGAAGATTTTATTAAAAAACAAGATTTAGATGCTGCAATTAATAAAATAATTAAACGTTATCCTAAAATTGTTTCTGTAGTGCTTAACATTAATGAGAAAAAAGGTAATACAATTTTAGGAGAAAAATGTATTACTGTGTATGGAAAAGACACAATTTTAGATACTTTATGCGATGCAAAATTCAACATTGGTGCAAAATCATTCTATCAAGTTAACCATGATCAATGTGAAAAACTTTATACATTAGCTATTGAAAGTGCTAATTTAACAAAAGATGATGTAATTATTGATGCATATTGTGGTATTGGTACAATTGGTATTATTGCATCTAAACATGTAAATAAAGTATATGGTGTTGAAATTGTTGATGAAGCAATTAAGAACGCTAAAGCTAATGCGAAATTAAATAAAGTAAGTAATATTAGTTTTGTATGCGCAAAAGCTGAAGAACAAATCAAAAAATGGATGAATGAAGAAATTAAACCAAGTGTTGTATTTGTTGACCCTCCAAGAAAAGGTTGTGACAAAGTATTCTTAGAAACAATAGTTGAAATGAATATTAATAAAGTTGTTTATATTTCATGTGATCCTGCAACTCTTGCAAGAGATTTAAAATATTTAATCGCTAATGATTACGAACTAAAAACTATTAAAGTAGTAGATCTTTTCCCTCATACTTCTCATGTTGAAACTATCGCATATTTAATTAAAAAATGATAACTATATTTGTATGTTGAAAATAATAGATATAATAAATCAAGAAGTTGTAAATAATTTGTTTGAAGTTTATAAAGAGTCAATGGATGATTTAAGAAGTAATTTTAATTCTGATTGTGAAATGTATAAGACGTATGAAGAGTTTTTAAAAGATTTTATTAAAAAACCTAATCAAATAATACTTGTAGAATGTTTTGAAGAAGAATGGGTTAGTTCTCTTCGTGCTATTGAAACAAAAAAAGGATATTGGTTTTTAGAAGCAGTTGAAACTAATCCTAAAAAAAGAAAAAAAGGTTTTGGATCGGCTTTGTTACTTCATTCAATTGAATATTTAAAAGAACTTGGGATGATTGAAATAACTTGTATAATATCAAAAAATAATATCAAGTCTCAAAAATTACATGAAAAATGTGGCTTTATTCAAACAAGTGATTTACCAATAAATTGTTGGAATGAGTTAGAAGAAAACTCTATTTTATATAAAATTAATTTAGAAAAATAGTAATAAAAGTAGTTATTTAATAAAAATTTTAAAAATTATATACAAAATTTGAAATAAGGAGTTTATATGGCTGGATATAATCCTGGTAGATTTAAAGTTTCTATGAAGAAAATTAAATCTTTATTTGTAGAATTAAATTTGACTAAAGATGAAATTAAAAATGTAAAGAAGAATTTATATAATGTTAAAAGAACTTTAAAAAGAGGAGACATGCAACTTGCTAAAGTTATAAGTTTAGAGCCACTTCTTATTGCATGTTTTTCTGATGAATTTGATTCAGTATTAATTTATGAATATCCTAGCTTTTTAGCTAAGAAATATTATTTGAAAGAAGAACAATATTTAGTGTGTTCTAACTCATATTGGCCAAGAGAATGTTTTAGCGTGGAAAAAGACATTATAATTGGTGGTGGAGCTAGTTCTCATTTTCGTGATGTAATTTGTTTTATTCCTTTATTTATTTGTAAAGAAGATCAAGAACTTTTCTGTAAAACTGTTTTTGATAAATTATTTTCAGATGAAGAAATAGAACATTTTAATACAAGTATTGATGTATATTTAAAAGTAATGCCTGATTCAAGAAGAAATGGATTTAAAACTTTAATTTATTATTAGGAGAAAATTATGAACTACAAGAAGATAAGAGAACAACTAAAGAAACAAAATTTAATTGATGATAATAATTTAATTTGTCACTCACATAGATCATATACTGCTACTAAAGATCGCGTAATCTTTATGGAATTAACTAGAATTGGTAATGAAAAAAGAATGCCAGCTTTTATGTTATTATCTATAAAAGATGATAGACTAAATATTTGTTTTGCTAAAGGGTTTGGTGGATTCAAGAAATATTATGCTTCATTTGAATTATCAAAACTTAAGTTTGAAGCATCTGTTACAGTAGATAGAGTTGTGGATATTTATAAATTTAATGTTTTAGATGTAGATGGATATACAGTATTTAGTGAATTCTATATTATTTCAAATATGCATAAAGATGATACTAAAAAATTAGTTGAGTATATTATTAAATATAATAAGGAAAGTAGTTTAAATTAGTTAAATTATTCTTTATATTAATCATTGAGGTGCCTTATGAAAAGAATGGTAAAAATAGGAAATTTTAATACAGGGCTAAAAAACAATATTTGTGATGTCGATGGAGTATTAGTAGGTCATGTAACAATTATTGATGATGAAAATAAAACTGGTCTTACTGCAATACTTCCTCATAGTGGAAATATGTTCAAAGAAAAAGTAGTTGCAGGAAGTTATGTTTATAATGGATTTGGAAAATCAATTGGTCTAGTTCAACTTGATGAACTTGGAAGTATTGAAACTCCAATTCTTTTAACTAATGCACTTAATGCACCTAAGGTAGCTGATGGATTAATATCTTATATGATAAAAGATAATCAAGATATTGGTGTTACAACATCAACAGTTAATTCTTTGGTATTAGAATGTAATGATGGTTCTATAAATAGAACACAAAACAGAATATTAAATGAAAAACATGTCTTTGAAGCTATTAACACAGCAACTGTTGATTTTACAGAAGGAACAATAGGTGCAGGTGTTGGTATGAAATGCAATGGGTTCAAAGGTGGTATTGGTTCATCTTCTAGAATTGTAAAAATAAAAGATAAAGAGTATACTATAGGTGTTTTAGTTAATTCCAATTATGGTGCATCTAATGGAAGTGAACTTGTATTCAAAGGAAGATATTTAGGTGATTTAATAAAAGATTATAACCTAAAGCATGAAGAAGATAAAGGTAGTATTATAATTGTTATTGCAACAGATGCTCCACTTGACTCGCGTCAATTAAAACGTCTTGCAAAACGAGCTGAACTTGGTGTTGCACGAACTGGTTCTTATGGTGGTAATGGTAGTGGAGATATTATGGTTGCATTTTCTACTAAGAATAAAATTAAGCAACATAATGATTATATGGAAGAAAATATAGTTAGATTTGCTGATTCATATATGAATATGTTATTTAAAGCATGTGTAGATGCAACAGAAGAAGCAATTTTAAATTCCATGCTTTTTGCAACACCACTAACAAGTTATAACGGTACTCATTATAAGTCACTAATGGAATATAAAGAATTATTTGAAGACTTACTTGAAAAATAAAAAAATTAACTATTATCACTCTTGATAATAGTTTTTTTATAAAAAATAATTAATTTTACTTTAAAATATGTTATAATAAATATATTAAAAAAGGAGACGTAATCAATTATGAAAATATTTATTAGTGCAGATATTGAAGGTGTAAATAATA
>JAEIGA010009297.1_pt1 | contig 14867 bp, 11 predicted proteins | sample 9270691 | NCBI WGS metagenome assembly JAEIGA01 (sample SAMN17057246, study PRJNA624740) | gut metagenome | biome: biome; isolation source: fecal sample | host: Bos grunniens | place: China: Xizang | collected 2019
ATCACTGTTCAGGACAACGGCCGTGGTATCCCCGTGGATTGGCACGAGAAGGAGAACCGTTCGGCACTCGAAGTCGTTATGACGGTGCTGCACGCCGGCGGTAAGTTCAACAAGGACTCATACAAGGTTTCAGGTGGTCTGCACGGTGTAGGTGTATCGTGCGTGAACGCCTTGTCAACACACATGAAGACCGAGGTTTTCCGCGATGGCAAGCACTATGAGCAGAACTACTCATGCGGCAAGCCACTCGATGCAGTTCACTGCATTGGCGACACCGACATCAGAGGTACAAAGCAGACATTCCAGCCCGACGGTTCAATATTCACTGTAACAGAATACCAGTACCAGATATTGGCGACACGCCTGCGCGAGCTTGCTTACTTGAACGCAGGCATCACAATAACATTGACCGACACACGCGAGGCCGATGAAAACGGAAACTACAAGAGCGAGACATTCCACTCTACCGAGGGTTTGAGAGAGTTCGTACGCCACATCGACGCATCACGCATTCCGCTCATCGGAGATGTCATCTATCTCAACACCGAGAAGAACAACATCCCCATTGAGGTTGCAATCCTCTACAACACAGGCTACAGCGAGAATGTACACACATATGTAAACAACATCAACACATACGAAGGTGGTACACACCTTGCAGGTTTCCGCCGCGCGCTCACACGCACACTCAAGAAATATGCCGACGACACAAAGGCTCTTGAAAAGGCTAAGGTCGAGATTTCCGGCGAGGACTTCCGCGAGGGTCTAACAGCCATCGTATCTGTCAAGGTAGCAGAACCACAGTTCGAGGGTCAGACTAAGACCAAGCTCGGCAACAGCGAGGTAACAGGTGCCGTAGACCAGGCTGTAGGCGAGGCTCTCGCATACTACCTCGAAGAACACCCCAAAGAGGCTAAAATGGTCGTTGACAAGGTGATTCTTGCAGCTACAGCGCGTATTGCTGCGCGCAAGGCACGCGAGAGTGTACAGCGCAAGAGCCCAATGGGCGGTTGCGGCCTGCCAGGTAAACTTGCCGACTGTTCGGACAAAAACCCGGAGAATTGCGAACTATTCCTCGTCGAGGGAGACTCTGCGGGTGGTTCGGCAAAGCAGGGTCGCAAGAACAAATTCCAGGCAATTCTTCCATTGCGTGGAAAGATTCTGAATGTGGAGAAAGTTATGTGGCACAAGGCCTTCGAGAGCGACGAGGTCAACAATATAATCCAAGCCATCGGAGTGCGCTTCGGTCTTGACCCGGAGGACAGCAAGAAGGCAAACATCGAGAAATTACGCTATCACAAGATTATTATGATGGCCGATGCCGATGTCGATGGTGCACACATCGGTACACTCATCATGACGCTCTTCTATCGTTATATGCCAGAGCTCATTGAAGCAGGCTATCTCTACAAGGCAATGCCACCACTCTACCTCTGCTCAAAGGGCAAGGTAAAGAAGTACTGCTACGACGACAGAGAGAAAGAGGCATTCATCCAGGAGTATGCAGGCGGCAACGAAAAGGACATCAACATCCAGCGCTACAAGGGTCTTGGTGAGATGAACCCCGAGCAGTTGTGGGACACAACAATGAACCCCGAGACACGTACCCTGAAGCAGGTAACAATCCGCGATGCACAGGAGGCCGACTACATCTTCTCAATGCTTATGGGTGACGATGTAGGCCCACGCCGAGAGTTCATCGAGAACAATGCGACATACGCAAACATTGATGCATAAAACTTATACAATCATGGTGGAGCCACAAGCTCCACCATTTTTTACCACTACCAAGCGGCACAATGAAGAGCATAATAGTTACAATGGTGTTGCTCTCTACAACCATAGGAATAACGGCACAAGCACCCATGGAGGGATTTCTGCGCATACAGGACATTGACAACACCATTGAAGTTGATCTGATGTATGCCAAGAGCGACAATTTCGTAGGCGAGGTAATGTACGATTTCACCGAGGCATACCTTCATCCCAAGGCAGCGTATGCAGTTGCCGAGGCCAACCGCCTGCTTGGCGAGGAACACCCGGGATGGCGACTATGCATATATGACGCTACACGCCCAATGAGTGTACAACAAATAATGTGGGACAAGGTTAAGGGAACTGCACAACAGAACTATGTAAGCAACCCTGCACGCGGCGGTGGGCTGCACAACTACGGCTTGGCCGTTGATGTCAGCATAATAGACGAAAATGGCGACAGCATCGACATGGGCACGAAAGTCGATGACCTCACCCATCTGAGCCACATAAACAATGAAGAGGTACTTGTAAGAACCGGCAAGATAAGCCGCAAAGCCATGGAAAACCGAAGGCTGTTACGCCGGGTAATGAAAAAAGCCGGTTTCAAGCCCTTGAAGAATGAATGGTGGCATTTCAACTACACCACCCGCGACGATGCAAAAGCCAACTACCGCGTAGTGGAATAGACCTGAAACTATAGAATTTTGATAAAACGATACATTGATTTACGCTGCGAGCGAAAGCAAGCAACCATTATTCTCTTTCATAGTATTCATTTTATTATCAAATCCTCTACAATAACTTTTGGCACACAGTGCACCCCATCCTTGCGGTAGTAGGAATGGTCATCGCTCTCCTTTATATCCACAAGCTGCACCTTCTCGGCACTTTTGCCCACGGCAATAACAAGCAGCGGTTTATAGGGCAACTGCAATGAATCAACGAGCCCTGCTGCATCAAAATCCATAATGCACAAACCATTCAAGCCCATCTCCACAGCCTGCAGCAACATGCTCTGAGCCGAAAAGCCCAAATCAACATATGTACTGTTGCGAGGCTCAATTGTAGAGCATACAATGATAAAAGCATTGGGTTCTGTTCCTTCAAGAGGCAGTTTCATCTCCCTCAGCCCCGCACCCATTCTAATGAACGGCAACACTTTATGAGCCTCATCGGCCGTTACCGGCCTGAAACGCAGCACCTGGCGGTTACGCGCAGAAGCCAACTTATTGTTCACACCTACAATACGGCGCAACTGGTCGACGCGCACCAGGTACGATGCGTCATACCCTCTTGTACTGCGGTTCTTTATGAGCAATGCAGCAAGTCCATCCTTTGATTTAGAACTTGATGCACTTCCCGAATTGGAACGATACTGTTCCATGCGTTTTTCAAGATAGTTGTCGGCCATAATCAGAAGTTATAAAAATAAAAAAAGAGTTCCTAAGAACTCTTTGAGGTACCTGGCGGATTCGAACCGCCGTACATGGTTTTGCAGACCACTGACTAAGCCACTCATCCAAGGTACCAAATGCCTTATGCGACTGACCGCGTTAAGCGATGACAAAGGTAAGACATTTTTTGTGAAGAACAAACAATGAAACCCATTTTTTATGGCAAAACGCCATTTTTAGGCAATTATTTCACTTAATTAACCTAATTATAAACTTTTATATCCTATCTTCGCGACAAAATAGCACAATGAGGTACAAGGTAGAAAGATTCATCCGCGAGCACTGTTTGCTTGAACAAGGCGACAAGGTACTCGTTGCTATCAGCGGTGGAGCCGACTCCGTTGCACTCCTTCTTGTACTGCACGGACTAGGATATAACTGCGAGGCTATACATTGCAATTTTCACCTACGGGGCGATGAGAGCAACCGGGACGAACAGTTCACCAGGGAACTATGCGAACGCCTTGGCGTTACGCTCTACATTGCACACTTTGACACAAGGGCATACGCACAAGAGAAAAGCATCTCCATTGAGATGGCAGCACGCGAACAGCGCTATGCCACATTCGAGGAGCAGAGGATTGCAACGGGTGCAAAAGTCGTTGCAGTTGCGCACCACCGCGACGATTCGGCCGAGACTATGCTGCTGAACCTCACCCGTGGCACTGGGATAAAGGGACTGCGTGGCATTCAGCCCAAAAACGGACACATCATCCGCCCATTGCTATGCGTCGGGCGTGACGAGATTATAGAATATCTGAACTGGAGAGGAGAAGGATATGTCACCGACAGCACCAACCTTGCAAGCGACTACACACGCAACAAAATAAGGCTTGAAATCATTCCCAAGCTTGCCGAGATCAACCCGTCAATACTCGCAACACTTTCCGCGACAGCGCAACGCATCAGCGATGCCGAAAAGATTTACGGCCTGGCCATAAAGGAGGCTGTAGAGCGTGTAAGGCAAGGCGATGCCATAAGCATTGCGAAGCTTGCAGAGGAGCTTGCACCGGCAACCGTGCTGCACGAGATTCTTTCACCATTGGGTTTTAACAGCGCACAGATTGAGGACATCACTGCAAGCATGCATTGCGAAGGTTCAAAACAGTTCCACGCTGCAGAATGGAGCGTAATAAAGGAGCGCGGATTGCTGATGATTGTCGCAAAGAGAGATTGTGCGCCGGAAAACAGAATACTCCCCCAAGAAGGTACCATTGAAACCACGCAAGGAACCCTGACTATCACATTATCCACATTTGATGGAGAGATTCCAAAAGAACGCAGCATCGCCAGTCTCGATGCAGACAGACTGCACCTGCCACTTACATTGAGGAATACGCGTAACGGAGACCGCTTTGCGCCGTTCGGCATGCGCGGCACAAAACTTGTGAGTGATTACCTCACAGACCGCAAGAAAAGCCTTGTTGAAAAACAGGCACAACTTGTTGTTACTGATGCACAGGGAAATATCGTATGGCTGGTAAACGAACGCCCTGCAGCACAATATTGTATCAGTGAAAAGACGAAGAGTGTAGTCCGTCTCGAATGGAAAAGTGAATAGGACTATCTCTTTATATCCTTCAATGTAGCAATAGCATCCTCAAACCCCTGCTCTGCCGCAAGTTTCCACAGTTCAACAGCCTTGTCGATGTTTTGGTCGACACCCTGGCCATAATAATAGCAAATACCCAAGTCATACTGAGCTGCCGCATACCCAAGTTCCACAGCCTTAGTGTACCACATGACAGCCTCTTCAAAGCTCTGTGTCACACCCATACCTTTATAGAACATCACACCAAGAATATATTGGGCACACGCATTCCCTTTCTCTGCCGGCAATATGTACCAACGGGCGGCAGAAAGATAATCCTGCTCCACGCCGTGTCCGGAATAGTAACATTGGGCAACATTGTACTGTGCATCGGGATCTCCTGATTCAGCTCCCTCCTTGTACCATCTGAATGCAGCCTCATAATCCACCTGACCGGCAACTCCAGTGTAGTAATAATTAGCCAATTTGTTATATGCCGGGACATACTCCAAGTCTGCAGCCCTGGCATACCAGGTGAAAGCCATTGCAATGCTTATCTCTTCATCATCATATACCGAGTATTCGGCAAGGCAGTACATCGCCTCGGCGTTCCCAAGTTCCGCAGCCTTTTTGTACAGTCTAATGGCCTTATCATAGTTATATTTGACACCATCACCCCAATAGTAACAAGCGGCGAGTTGGCACATGGCATCAACATCACCATTTTCCGCAGCCTCGGCAAACCACTCTGCCGCCATCTCATGGTCCTCTTCCACACCATTTCCCGAATAGTAGCGGCACGCCAGGATATACTGGGCCTCGACATCTCCTTGAAGTGCAGCTTTCTCATACCACATTGTAGCCAAGACCGAGTCCTTCGCAACACCTATACCATTATCATAGCTCTCGGCAAGGTTATACTGAGCCTTCACATTTCCCTGATGAGCCGATTTCAACATCCATTCAACAGCCTTGCTGTCATCCCGAGAAATGCCATCGCCATAGGCATAACACATTGCAAGATTATACTGCGCCACATCCAGACCATGCTCTGCAGCCTTTCTGTACCAATATACAGCCTCATCGTGACACTCGGAAACACCTATACCCAAAAAGAAACAGTCGCCGACCTCGTTCCATGCGATGGGATAACCCTTCTCGGCAGCACGATAAAGACAATCAAAAGCCTTTTCATTATCAGCGACAACACCCTCGCCAATTTTATAGCAAAGTCCCAAATTGGTAAGCGCTATTGCATTTCCCTGTTCTGCAGCCAAGATATACCACTTTACCGCCTCATCGACATTCTGGCGGACACCTTGCCCATTATGATAGCAATTACCGATGTTGCACTGTGCCACATCGTTTCCCTGGGCAGCCGACCTGCGGAACCACTTTAACGCCTTCCTGTAATCCAGCGTCACGCCCTTGCCCGAACAGTAACATGCACCCAAATTGCATTGGGCCATGGCATCGCCCTCTTTTGCAGCAATCTTCCAGAGCTTGAATGCGGCAGCATAATCTCCGGCCTTGTATGCTTCAAGTCCTTTCAGATACCCTTCACTGCGCAATGTATCCTGTAACTGCTGCGGGAAGAGATTGTCATCGGATTGCAGTGCAAAGGCCGGGCATGCAGCAAATAGTATTTGCCACACGACCAAGAACATAATCCGTGCACAGAATCCAGCCATGAGGTTCAATGGTTTTTCAGTTACCGAGTTGTTCAAGCACCGCCTCTGCAGCAGGGTGGCCGAGTTTCAAAGCCCTCTCAATACAAGAACGCGCTGCGGTATTGTCGCCTTTCTGCATATACAGACAACCAAGCAGATAATGGATATCGGGCAACTCCGGAGCAAGTTTCTTTGCCTCGTCCATCACCCTTATACCCTCATCCGAGAGTTTTACACGATAGCATAACAAAGCCTTCTCGATATAATAGGCAACATTCTTTGGATCAAGGTCTATCGCTGTATCAATATCATTGAGAGCCTGTTGGAACATCTTGGCATTCAACTCAGCCTGCTCGCGAAGATAATAGAATTCTGCACCAAGGATGCCGCCCATCACTCCCTCGTACTTGTTGTAGTCGAAGACTGCATTACGGTATTTTCCGGCCGCAGCATATACCAACGCGCGTGTGAGAATATATGGAGCCGCAACCTTCAATGTATCTGTACCGAAACAATTCACTGCGCTGTCAAGCATTGCCACAGACTTGTCATATTCTTTTATCTCCTTGTAACACATCGATGCCTTGGCAAAGATTTCGGGATCGCGCATATGTGTTGTGGCAAGTGCTTCATAACATTGTGCAGCGTCATTGAAACGACCATGAGAGCACAACATATCTGCTTTGCCATTGAGATACAGTGGCTGATTGTCAATCGCTATCGCCTTGTCAAACTCGGCCAGGACATTGGAGAACGAAAGCATTGGATGTGACACAGAATCACCCGAGAGAAGAATCGTGTTCAGGCTCTTTGCCTTTCCAAAGTGCACCTCTGCGACATTTTCAGTAAGTTTCATAGCCTTGTCCCATGACTTTGCCGCAGCGTTCAGATTACGCAATACCATTGCCTCATATTCGGCACGCGAGGCATAACCCTCATAACTGTCGGGATAAGCAGCAATGAAATCATCGATAACACTCTTGTATGATATGCTGTCGCCAACAAGCGGCTGCATGTACAGGCAGAACAATGCACCGTCCTTGTTGCTTGGCAATGCAGTGCGTATTCCCATTGACGGATAGTATCCCCTGCCGAATGTTGCAGCAGATGCATCAAGTATTTCTGATACGGATGCACCAACAGCATAACTGTTCTTTGTATCACTTGCCGCAGCATCCTGCATCATGGCGACAAGTTCACCTTTTGCATTGACAACCGGCAAGGAACGGAAACGGGGTTCCATTGGCCTTTTAAGGGTGTAATAGGCACAAGAATATACAGAATCTATCCTTGCGACCTTGGCCTGCGCAACAAAACCACCCTTGCCCATACTATATCCAAGCAGGTAGAGAGTCTCGTCAGCAGCCACGGGAGCAGATGAAGATGCAAGCGGCTTTATTCTCTTGTCGGCCTTTACCCTGACCTTTATGCAATCAAGTATCTCATTTTCGCCGACAATACGAAGCACTGGATATTTCACGCCTTTGCAGTCTATAACGACAGCACTATCAGCACCCACAAAAAGCGAACGCGATGAGAGCAGGTCACCATTCTCACCGGCAAACACACCCACACCGTTATGCAGCATCACACCCTCTCTATAGGTTATGATGCTTGCAACCGAACCGCGTGCCTTCTCTACGGTCTTTGGCAATTTGTCGGCAAAGGCAAAGATTGCCGACATGCACAATGCGATAAATAAAATTCCGCCTCTTTTCATGACAATCAAGCGTTCAAGTGACGCTGACGGACAGCCTCATAAAGAATAACTCCTGTTGCAACCGACACATTGAGTGACTCAATGTTGCCATACTGTGGAATTGCCACCCAGTCGTCGCAAAGCGCAAGGTGCTCCTGTGGAATTCCCTTGTCCTCGGCACCCATCACCACACATACAGGCTCTGTGAACAATGCCTGTGTATAGTTCATCTTACCCTTTTCGGTAGCGCACACAACGCGTATGCCCGAAGCCTTGAGATACTTCAGTGTCTCGGTAATGTTCTTCTCGCGGCACACAGGCAACAGGTGCAATGCACCGGCCGATGTCTTTACAGCGTCGGCATTCACGGTAACACTGTTGTGAGCAGGGATTATGATTGCATCGACACCGGCGCAGTCGCAGGTACGGGCAATGGAACCGAAGTTGCGTACATCGGTTATACCGTCAAGCAATACAAGGAATGGCACCTTGCCCTCTTCGTAGAGAGTCGGCACCAATGTATCCACACTTGCATACTCAACTGCCGAAATGTAGGCAATAACACCCTGATGGTTCTTGCGTGTTATGCGGTTGAGCGTCTCCACCGGCACACGCACAACAGGAATCGTGCGTCCCTTGAGAGCTGCGAACAGTTCACGCGACAACTCGCTCTGCAAATCACGCTTTACAAGAATCTTATCAACCTCCTTACCGGCCTCTATAGCCTCCAAAACGGCGCGTACGCCGAATATCATTTCATTTGTATTTACCATGATGTCTTTTGTTATGATTGTGACAACAGAAGGTTTGCAGCGCTGATAGCCGCATCGGTGAGCACCTCGCCGCTCATCATCTGCGCAATCTCACGCACCCTATCCTGTTGTTCAAGTTCTACAATATCTGTTACTGTTCCGCAAGCTGTCTCTTCCTTATGCACCTTGTAGTGGCGTGCTCCAAGAGCTGCCACTTGTGGCAGGTGTGTTATGCTCAGCACCTGACGGCTGGCACTGCCCATCTGCTGCATCATCTTTCCCATTCGCTCTGCAAGCACACCCGACACACCGGTATCAACCTCGTCAAATATCAATGTAGGCTGGCTTGTCCCCGAAGCGACAAGCGATTTAAGGGCAAGCATCACGCGTGCCATCTCACCACCCGATGCGACATCGCAAAGCGGCTGGGGTGCACTGCTGCTGTTTGCCGAGAAGAGGAATGTCACCACATCGCATCCAAGTGAAGTGAAACCGTCGGTTGCGGCAAAATCGACCTCGAAGCGTATCATAGGCATTCCAAGGTTCACCAAAAGCCCCACAATCTGCTGTTGCAGTTGAGCGGCACTTGCCTTGCGTGTATCTGTAATTTCACCGGCGAGAGCAGCTAGTTCCTTGCCAAGCACCCCTATGCGGCGTTCAAGGTCAAGTATATCGTCATCACCGCACACAATCCTGTCAAGGCGGGATGCAAAATCGGCTCTCAGGGCCTGCAGCTCACCGACTGTCTCAACGCGGTGTTTTTTCAACAGACCATATATCAACGCCAGACGGCGCTCCACAAATTCAAGCCTGTCGGGCGAATACTGCACACGCTCGGCACGCTGCGCTATCTCGCTACAGCAATCCTTGAGTTCTATGTAACAGTTCTCGAGACGGTCGGACAGTTCGCCGGCGGCACCATAATGAGCCGATATGCGGGAAAGCGCGGTTGCCGACTCGCGCAATGCCTGCAACAGATTGTTCTCGTCGCCATCGATACAGGCACAAGCACCATACAAGGCAGCCTGTATCTCCTCGGCATGTGAGAGTTCCTGAACCTCCTCTTCAAGCGACTCAAGTTCGCCATCGGCTATTGCAGCCGATTCAAGTTCCTCAAGTTGGAAACGCAACCAGTCCTCGTCGCGGCGGCTGTTCTCAAGCACCTCCTTGAACTTCTTCAGCTCACTGTTGAGCGACTGGTACACATCGTACTGTTGCCTGTATTTCTCAAGCTGCGCACTGTTGCCGGAGAGGATGTCGAGCACACGCAACTGATAGTTCCTGTCACCGAGCAACAGGTTCTGGTGCTGCGAGTGTATATCCACAAGGCGCGCACCCAGTTCCTTGAGCTGAGCCACCGACACCGGAGTGTCATTGACAAAAGCCCTGCTGCGACCCGACACAGCAACCTCGCGGCGCACAATGCACTCACTGTCATAGTCGAGGTCATTCTCCTCGAACCAGCCTTGCATTGCAAAATCAGAAATGTCGAAACAACCCTCAATCACGCAGCGGTCGGCACCTTCGCGTATCGCCTTGGCATCGGAACGCTGCCCCAACAGCATGGAAATTGCACCAAGAAAGACCGACTTTCCATGACCGGTCTCACCCGTAATGACAGAAAAGCCGGCAGAGAAATCAACCTCCACATGCTCTATCAGTGCAAAATTTCGTATTGATATATGTTTGAGCATTATGCTTTCAATTATTGCTTCTTGTTATCTTGTCCCACGCCGAAGACAATGACGGATTGATACTCGACAAAGTCTCGACAACAATCTTTTTCTCCTCGGGAGTACATTTTGAATAGATGTTTACAATCTCATCTACCTTGTACTCTGTGAACAGTTTTGTAAAATAGGCCATCGGACGATCCTCGTATGCCTTTTTCAGAAGGGCGATACTCTCGGTCACGGCCTTGCGTCCACCATCGGCATTCTTGAACATAGTATCCAAACCATGACGGTGATACTTGTACATCAGTTTGCGGACGGGTTCCATTGCACCGTTCATGTAATCGTCGATTATCGAGTAACGGTTGTTGCTGCTGCTACCGGCACGCCAGCCGGCATCGCCAAGGTTCTGGGCGTTATTTGCAATATTCAGCGCCTTGTTCAGGTACTCGCTACCGCCAAGTTCACCCATCGAATCCATGTCCATGCCAATGATTGTATAGACATAGAAAGCTATTACCGCTGTCAGGTTATTGTCGAGATTATCCTCGATAAATTCCAGACGGTCGAATGGTTGATACTTGAACTTGATACTCTTGTCCTCGTACTGGAAGAGTGTCGATGTGTATGACGAGCCATACACAGGACGCGAAGCCTGTACCATGAGCGAGCAGTCGAACGAACCGTCATTAGCGTATGAATTCACAACGAAAGTGAAGTTGCAGTTTATGCGCTCCACCTCCTCGTATGTATTCGGAGTCCACTTACGCTCATTGATAAAAGCCTTCAATGCCTCCTCGAGCTGCGTAAAGACCTCTGTATTCGAGCCCTGCACCTTTGAAGCATTGAGTGTGACATTGGCGTTGAGTTCCTCGCCCTCGGCACTTGCCGACAACGGCAACAGCATGAAAGCAAGAACTACAAACAGCTTTGCAATATGTGCAACAATGTCCTTTGCTACCTCTTTCTTGCTTTTCAGGGGATAGGTACTCTTGCTCTCCTTGTCGATGATTGTGACCTTATTGGTGTCACAGGCAAAACCCGCGCCCTTGTCCTCCAGCGAGTTCAGGACTATGAAATCAAGGTTCTTCTTCTCGAGTTTCAGGCGGGCATTCTCCTCGGCATTGTTCGTTTCAAGCGCAAAGCCCACCAAATGTTGGTTCTCACCCTTCACCGCACCCAAAGAGGCGGCAATATCACTGTTGGGAGTGAGTTCGATGAACATGTCATCGGCCGTGCGTTTCATCTTTACGGGAGCACATTTGGCCGGACGGTAATCGGCAACAGCAGCCGAGAGCACCGCAACATCGCACGAGAGGAAGGCAGCCATCGCCGCGTCATACATCTCGCTTGCCGACTCCACATCTACCCTTTTCACACCGGGATGTTTGCACTCCAACGAAACCGGGCCTGCTACAAGCGTCACATCGGCACCCTGCGCAGCACACTCCTCGGCAATGGCAAAGCCCATCTTGCCGCTCGAGTAGTTGCCAATGAAGCGCACAGGGTCTATCTTCTCGTATGTAGGACCTGCTGTAACAAGAACCTTTTTCCCCGTCAGCGCCCTATTGCCGAAAAAAAAATCTTTGATGCGTTCTACAATAGCCTCGGGCTCTTCCAGGCGTCCCTTGCCGCACAAGTGGCTTGCAAGTTCACCGGCTGCAGCCTCTATGATATGGTTTCCGTAGCTCTTGAGCAGCTCGACATTACGCTGTGTCGATGGGTGGGCATACATATCAAGGTCCATTGCCGGCGCAATGAAAACAGGGGCCTTCATTGACAGATAGGTTGTGACGAGCAAGTTGTCGGCAACTCCGTTGGCCATTTTACCGAGTGTCGATGCTGTTGCCGGAGCAATCACCATGGCGTCGGCCCACAGACCAAGCTCTACATGGCTATTCCATGCACCGTTGTCGATTTGGAAGAAATCGCACATCACCGGGCGACCCGACAAGGTAGAGAGTGTCAGCGGAGTAATGAAATCCTTTGCCGATGGAGTCATCACCACCTGAACGGTTGCCCCCTCCTTCACCAGCAGACGCACAAGCACCGCAGCCTTGTAGGCAGCAATGCTTCCGGTCACACCCAAAACAATATTTTTCCCTTTAAGCATTTCGCTTTCTCTTTTCACAGTTTCACACAAATTGCGACCACAAGCCTGAACCGCATGGTCACTTCTTCATTCCGCGCAGTTTGATTCGTGTAAGCACCTGCTTTGTATTGAGCGAGAAGTCACCGTTCATCATCCAGCCATAATATCCGGGGTCACGGTCAAGCACCGCATCAACAGGCATTCCCTTGTACTTACCGAAGTTGAACACTTCGTTGCCGTTTGCATCATAGACAATGCGGCCTGCGAAATCGACATTGTTCGTAAATGAAGACTCCTTTGAGAGAGCTTCCATGTCGTTAGGCAAATCTTCGTAGTGGTCAAGTTGGGCCTTGAGCACATTGTATGTCGCACGGGTATCGGCAAGCGCACTGTGGGCATCCTCAAGATTCTCGCCACAATAGAACTTATATGCAGCCGACAAGGTACGTGGCTCACGCTTGTGATACAGGACCTGCACATCGATTGCCCTCAGACGCGAGAGATCGATATCGACCTGCGCACGCAGGAACTCCTCGGCAAGCAGAGGTAGATCGAAGCGGTTCGAATTGAAACCGGCAACATCGCATCCCTCGAATTCATTTGCAATCTCGCGCGCTACCTCCTTGAAAGTCGGACAATCCTTCACATCGGCATCATAGATACCATGCACTGCCGAAGCGCCCTCGGGGATATGCATCTCGGGGTTGATACGCTTTGTGTATTCAATCTCCCTGCCATCGGGCATAACCTTGATATAGCAGATTTCAACGATACGGTCCTTTGAAATATCCGTACCCGTCGTCTCGAGGTCGAAGAATATTATAGGCTTTACCAGATTCAGTTTCATGGACATCAGATTACTCGGTAAGCATCATTGGCATCAACAACATAAGCAACTCCTGCTTGTCAACCTGCTCGGCAGGAACAATGACACCGGCGCGTGAAGGATCGGCAAGTTCAATTACCACATCCTGACCCGGAGTGTTGTTGAGGATATCGATGAGGAACGATGCACGGAAACCGATATTCATTGATGCGCCCTCGTAGCTGCAAGCAATGCTCTCCTCGGCCGATGTAGAGAAGTCTGTATCCTGAGCCGAAATCACGACCTTGTTATCCTCTAGGTGCAACTTTATGAGACTCACCTGTGACGAGAAGATTGCCACACGACGAAGAGTGCTTATCAACGCTGCACGGTCAACGGTGAGCTTGTGTGGGTTATTCTGTGGGATAACAGAGTTGTAGTTTGGATAACGGCCATCGAAGAGGCGGCAAACCAACTTGTAGTCACCCATATCGAAGATAGCGAAACGGCCGTCGAACTCAACAGCAACAGCCTCTTGCTCGTCCTTGCCAAGCAAGTTCTTCAAGAGTGTAGCAGGCTTCTTTGGGAGAATGAAAGCCGATTTCTCGGCACCTGTTACAGAATAGTCACGGCAACGCACGAGCTTGTGGCCATCAGAAGCAACCATTGTGATGCTGTCGGGAGCAAAATCGAAATACACACCGCACATAACGGGACGAACCTCATCGTCGGCAGCAGCAAACAAAGAGCAAGAGATACCGCTTGCAAGAACCTTTGTAGGAACTGTGATAGCCACAGCGCTCTCGCCAAGCACAGCAGCCGAAGGATACTCATCGGCATTCTGTCCAACGAGGCTGTATTTACCGTTCTGGTAGTATATTGTTATCTCAAGAGTCTCTTTCTTGACCTCGAAACGGATAGGCTGCTCCGAAATCTCTTTCAATGAATCGATAAGAATCTTTGAAGAGATGGCAAAGCTGAAATCCTCGGAACAGTCAACAACCTCGAGAGATGTGTTGAGAGTGTTGTCTGGATCCGAAGCTGTGAGGACCAACTTGTTGCCTTCGAGTTCAAACAGGATACAATCTAATACAGGGATAGTATTCTTTGAATTGATTACACGGCTGATAGTCTGCAGACGAGACGACAGCAAAGAGCTTGATACTGTAAAATTCATAGTATAAAAGTTTTAATTGATTTTTCAAAAATTTCTCTTCGCGCTCGCGCGCGAGGTACCTACAAAGATAAACTAAATATATAGAAAGTGATAAAAATGGGGCGAAAAAAATTGCATTTCGCGAATAAAAGAACTATTTTCGCCCACAATTTAAAGAAAACTATGGAGATTACAGGAAAAATCATCGCAGTGCTTCCCGAGAGAGGCGGCGTATCAAAGACAGGAAACGAGTGGAAAATGCAGGAATATGTTTTGG
>JAEIGA010009298.1_pt1 | contig 14867 bp, 10 predicted proteins | sample 9270691 | NCBI WGS metagenome assembly JAEIGA01 (sample SAMN17057246, study PRJNA624740) | gut metagenome | biome: biome; isolation source: fecal sample | host: Bos grunniens | place: China: Xizang | collected 2019
GAAAAATTGCAGATTATATTGCAGGATTCAGAAAAGTTCGTACCTTTGCAGCACAAGTCATAAGGGTTCTACAGTACCCATTAGATTAGACATCACCCCAATGATGTCTTTTCTTTTTTTAAAGACCTAACAGAGGGGTGGCATACTGTAACTGTCGGGGCTATCCCAACAACCTCTTTCCAATAGTTCTATCACTGTAGAATATTTAACCTTATGACCTGTAGAACTTATTGCACTGAGGTCAGGGTGACTGTCAAGATGGTTTGCCCTGTGCTTATCAAAGTGAGAGCGTACACACGTTTCCGCCTTGGTAGGATAGAGAAAGTCCGCAGTCATTACAGAAGATATTGGGGTATCTGATGTAAGGACAAGGACTGAGCCGAAAGGCTGACTATCTCACCCCTCTGTTTTTTCTTTTAACCATTTGACAAATTCCGCACACTTGCGAAAATCCTCCATGAAGGTTCGATAATCTGTAATACCACCGCACTCAACGACGGAAGCAGAACAATCTGCTTCCGTTTTTCTTTTATATCCTGTCCACCAGAACCCACGATTTCATGGACAGAAGTTGATCTTGATACTGTCTGTCCACAAAAACCGGTGTTTTCATGGACAGGAGCGGCACAAAGCAGGTGAGTTTGATATGCACCTTGACGAAAAATACCTATTTCTTTGCCAAGGTGTGCAGAAATAAGGAATCTAATGGGCACAGATGTTGCCTCCGGCAAAATCACCTTTACTGATTGATATGCCGACACTTGACAAAATAATCGCATTTGCAGCCATACTGCTCGGATCTGCCGCTGCAGGATGGATATGCCAGATGATACTCAAACTATGGAGCAGACGAAGCAACGGAAGAGTCATGCAATCACAATGGCACAAGATTCTTCTCAAGCATAAACTTGCCAAGACTGCGCTTCTGATTGTTCCGGGAATCATATTCTATCACCTGACAAGCCTCGTATTCGAAACAGGAAGCACTGCGATAATTATATTTCGTAAAATAGACATCGTCTACATGGTAATCATTTCGATAATGACCAGCAATGCAGCCTTGGCATCATTCTTCGATATCAGCACAAAGACAGGACACTACCGAAACATTCCACTCAAAGGACTTGTTCAAGGCATGCAGGTCATACTGTTCTTCATCGGAGCAATTATCATCGTCTCCGTTCTTCTTGACAAATCACCGGTGACACTACTGACAGGACTCGGAGCATCTGCCGCAATACTGATGCTTATTTTCAAGGACAGCATTCTTGGATTGGTAGCCGGCATACAACTCTCACAAAACAACATGATACATCTCGGTGACTGGGTTCAGATGCCGGACGGGAGCGCAAACGGCACCGTCGAAGAAATCACATTGAACACGGTCAAAGTCCGGAACTGGGACAATACCATCAGTATGATTCCACCCTATAATCTTGTCACTTCACCATTCAAGAACTGGCGCGGAATGCAGGAAAGCGGCGGAAGGCAGGTCGATAAAAGAATCTATCTGGACGTCGAGTCGCTGAAGATATGTTCTGATGAATTCATAGCCGAACTCAAACAGAAATTTCCGATTATTGCAGACTATAACGCAACATTTCCCACAAATTCTCAAATCTACCGTACCTACATCGGACGATATCTTACGCAACATCCGCTTGTAGCCAAAAATCTTGACCTGATAATCGCTCAGAGAGAACAGACCGAACTCGGACTTCCTATCGAAGTATATTTCTTTCTCACAGACAAGGTATGGAATGAATTCGAGACGATACAATCAGATATATTCGACCATCTTCTTGCCATGGCGCCGGTATTTGGTCTGAAACTGTCTAAATTCAATATTTAAAGAACGCAAATGGCTGATACTTGAATGATTTACCGTATATTTGCAGGTTAGAATTCAAGATAATTCCAGTCTATGAAACACATATCAACAGCTATCATCATCCTAAGTGCCTTTGCACTTTTATCATGCAGACAGGAGAAGAAACAGGCCCCTGTAAAGGAAAGCTTCTATGAAACCATGGAAGTGACACGTGGAGACAGGACTCTCACTACCGGCTACTCGGCAGCAATCAGCGGTGTACAGACAGTAGAAATCCGCCCTCAGATCAGCGGTATGATTACCGAAATCCTGATTGAAGAAGGAGAAAGTGTACACAAAGGTCAGGTTCTTTTCGTCATTGACCAGACCCCTTACAAGGCAGCATATGAAATAGCTGTTGCCAATGTGAAAAGTGCCGAGGCGGCATTATCTACGGCACAGCTGATCCTAAAGAGCAACAGGGATCTCTATGAGCAGGATGTCGTTTCGGAATTTGATCTCATGACTGCTCAGAACGACCTTACCGAGGCAGAAGCAAGACTCGCCCTCTGCAAGGCAGAAGAAGTAAATGCCAGCAACAATCTTTCATATACAGAAGTCCGTTCACCGGTAAACGGAGTGGCATCTATGATTCCATATCGCGTCGGTGCGCTCGTCAACAGCAACATAGCCCAGCCACTGGTCACTGTATCGGACGACAGCAAGGTATATGCATATTTTTCTATGGCGGAAAATCAGATGCTTGATATGGTCCAGCAGTACGGATCCCTTGACAATGCCATCCGTCAGATGCCGGAGGTCGAACTGATCATGAGCAACGGAGACAAATACCAGAACACAGGTAAGATCAACGCAATCAGCGGTACCATCAGCGAAAGCACCGGATCCGTCAGTCTCAGAGCTGTATTCAATAACCGCAATCACCTGCTCCGCAACGGTGGAAGCGGAACAATCATCATCCCTATGACTCTCAAGGATGCCATCATCATCCCTCAGTCAGCAACATACGAACTGCAGGACAGAGTCTTCGTCTATAGAGTCATTGATGGCAAGGCATCAGCAACCGAAATACGTATAGCACCACAGAACAACGGAATTGAATACATTGTGGAAGAAGGACTTAGCGTCGGTGATATCATCGTTGCAGAAGGTGCCGGACTCATCAAGGAAGGAACTGTAATCAGAAGCAAGGAGGAAAAGGAGTAATGAACATAAAGACATTCATCGACCGTCCTATTCTCTCTGGAGTAATTTCAGTAATCATTCTCCTGTTGGGACTCATCGGCCTGTCGCAGTTGCCTGTGGAACAGTTCCCGGAGATCGCCCCTCCGACAGTCAGCGTATCTGCATCCTATGCGGGAGCAAACGCCGAGACTGTCCAGAAGAGTGTACTCGTTCCTCTGGAGGAAGCAATCAACGGTGTGGAGGACATGATGTACATGGTATCATCCGCAACCAACACAGGATCGGCAAGCATTCAGATCTATTTCCGTCAGGGCACAGATGGAAATATGGCAATGGTCAACGTACAGAACCGTATCGCATCTGCACAAAGCCTTCTCCCGGCTGAAGTAACCAGAAGCGGTGTGACTGTAAAAAAGCGTCAGACCAGCCGCATCAAGACACTTGCAGTATATAGTCCGGACAACTCTTTCGACCGCAAGTTCATTACCAACTACCTTAAGATCAATATCGAGCCAAGACTTTCGCGTATTGCCGGAGTCGGCGAGGTGGATGTTCGTGGCGGAGACTATTCTCTCCGTATCTGGCTTGATCCGGGCAAGATGGCCAAATATCATCTGATGCCTTCCGACATATCGGCTGTGCTTGCCGAACAGAACCTTGAGGCACCTACCGGTACTCTGGGTATGGAGTCGGAAAACACATTCCGCTATGTTCTCAAATATCGCGGACGATATGAAAACGTAACCGACTACGAGAATATGGTAATCCGTGCCGAAAGCGACGGTACCGTTCTCAGACTCAAGGATATCGCAACCATCGAACTTGGAGAAAGGACATATGATTATGTCGGACTTGTCAACGGACATCCGGGTACGACAATAAGCATTTCACAGACTTCAGGATCCAACGCCAACGAAATCATCGTCGCAGTGGATGCCGAAGTGGAAAAAATCCGCGAGGACCTGCCTAAAGGACTGGAGATCGTGGATTTGATGAGCACAAAGGACTTCCTGGACGCATCCATCAAAAACGTCATCAAGACTTTGTTCGAAGCAATCCTGCTTGTAATTCTGATTGTGTACATATTCCTTCAGAGTCTCAGGTCTACAATCATTCCGACAATTTCCATTGTAGTATCACTGGTCGGTACATTTGCATTCCTTTATATTGCTGGCTTCAGTCTCAATATGATCACGCTTTTCGCTCTCGTGCTGGTGATCGGAACTGTCGTCGACGACTCGATCGTGGTAGTGGAGGCCGTGCAGGCAAAGTTCGACGAAGGCTGCCGGTCATCATATAAAGCGGCAACGGAGGCAATGGGAGGCATTACAAGCGCACTTATCGCCACAACATTCGTCTTCATGGCAGTGTTCATCCCTGTAAGTTTCATGGGCGGTACGACAGGTACATTCTACACCCAGTTCGGATTGACCATGGCTGTAGCCGTAGGTATCTCACTTGTCAATTCCCTGACACTCTCCCCTGCCCTTTGTGCATTGATCATGGTTCCGCATAAAGAGATCAAGGCTGGCGAGAAGGCGGATTTCTCCACACGTTTCAGCAACGCATTCAATAAGGGATTCAAGGCAGTAGTCAACAAATATAAGAGACTTGTCCTGATGCTGTTCAAGCACAAGTGGATAACAGGAATCCTGGTGATTGCCGCAATCGGAGGTCTGTACTATCTCATGACCACCACCAAGACCGGACTCGTCCCAAAAGAGGATATGGGTACCATCAACATCGATGTCCGCACTCCTCCGGGTACGAACGTAGCAGAGACAGACAAGATCATGGGAGAAATTGACAGACGAATCGGAACTATCCCTCAGATTGAAGCATATTCCAGAACAACAGGATGGGGAATGATGTTCGGTCAAGGATCCTCAACAGGAAGTTTCGTGATACGTCTCAAAGACTGGGAGGAAAGAACAGAAGAAGGTGGAGACATTGACTCGATCATAGAGGAGATCTATGCAAGGACGGCTGACATCACCTCCGCCGACATCATGGTCTACACGCGAGGCATGATTCCGGGATACGGAGCCAGCAACGGATTTGAAATCTACGTCCAGGATCAGAAGGGAGGAAAGCTGGAAGATCTTCACAAAATCACCAATGACTTCATCAGGGAATTGAATGAACGTCCTGAGGTCAGTCGTGCAAAGACCTCGTTTGACACCAACTTCCCAATGTATCTGGTTGAAGTGGATGCCGTTCAGTGCAAACGAAACGGAATTTCACCAGGAGACGTGCTGAGCGTGCTTTCAGGATATGTGGGAGGAAGCTACGCATCCAACATGAACCGTTTCTCAAAGCTCTACCGAGTAATGCTGCAGGCAGCACCAGAGTTCCGTCTCGATACAGAGGCACTTCAGAACATGTTCGTACGCAATTCAAACGGAGAGATGTCCCCTATCAACCAGTACCTGAGACTCACACGTATCTATGGTCCGCAGTCCATATCAAGATTCAATCTGTTCACCGCTATATCGATCAATGGTAATGCGGCTGACGGATACAGTTCGGGACAGGCAATTCAGGCGGTCCGCGAAGTTGCAGATCAGGTTCTCCCTGCCGGATATGGATTTGAGTTCGGAGGAATGTCACGAGAGGAAGCAGACAGCGGAAGTTCAGTAGCAATGATTTTCGGCATATGTATAATCTTCATATTCCTGATTCTGTGCGCATTGTACGAAAGTATCTTCATTCCGATCGTGATCATCATGTCTGTTCCGTTCGGTCTTGCAGGAAGTTTCCTTTTCGCATCATGGTTTAGCCTTGAGAACAACATCTATCTGCAGATCGGACTTCTGATGCTGATCGGACTTCTCGCGAAGACTGCGATTCTTCTTACAGAATATGCATCTCAGAAACGTGATGAAGGAATGTCCATAACCATGGCAGCAATGTCTGCAGCCAAAGTTCGACTTAGACCAATCCTTATGACGTCACTGACCATGATTTTCGGTATGATTCCACTCATGTTCGCAAGCGGAGTAGGAGCAAACGGAAACATATCCATCGGAGTAGGTACCGTAGGAGGTATGCTCATCGGAACCCTATCCCTTATCATCGTAGTACCTGTACTTTTCATCGTATTCAAATACATCGAGGAAAAGGTAATGCCTAAAAAGGTAAAACATGAAGAAGATCTATAGAATTTTACTTGCCATCGTCGCATCGCTCGTCATTTCAAGCTGCGGAATATACAAACAATACGAAAGAGAAGATCTCCCGTTCGTAGACAGCCTATATAGAAGAATGCCGGCTGCAGAAGACAGTATATCGACTGCATCAGTCACATGGGACAGATTCTTTACCGACCCGCATCTGCAAAGCTGGATTGCAGCAGGTCTGGAATACAATTCAGACCTTCATATAGCACGTCTGAAGGTGACAGAAGCAGAAGCAGCTCTGCAGGCTGCCAGATGGGCACTTCTACCTGGTGCTGACCTTTCCATGCAGGGAGGATTACCCGGCCAGTTCTCGGCATCACTTCAGGCAAGCTGGCAGGCTGACATATTCGGAGGTCTGCGTAATACCAAGCGCAAGGCACAGGCTGCACTCGAGCAGACACAGGCATATAGACAGGCCGTGCAGACACAGCTGGTAGCGACTATCGCAAACAGCTACTACACACTTCTCATGCTTGACGAGCAGCTGAACATCAGCAACAGGACATTAAAGACATGGGAGGAAAGCATCAGAACACTCGAAGCACTCAAGCGAGCTGGTAAGACAAACGAAGCTGCGGTCCTTCAGGCCAAGGCCAACCGCCTTAGCGTTGAAGCCAATGTGCTCACTCTCGAAAAAGAAATCCTTGCTACAGAAAATGCGTTGTGCGCCTTGATAGGTATTGTTCCGATGTCAATTACCAGAGGTTCGCTTCATGATCAGTCTCTGCCGGAGAATCTCTCTGCCGGAGTACCATTGGAACTGCTCAGCCGCAGACCTGACGTAAAACAGGCAGAAGCAGCACTGGCACAGACATTCTACGCAACAAATACTGCCAGGGCATCATTCTATCCGAACCTTACTCTCAGCGGAGCCATCGGCTGGACAACAGGCAACGGCAGCATAGCATTGAATCCGGGAAGTCTTATATCAAGCCTCATAGCGTCTCTGACTCAGCCGGTTTTCGGCCGCGGAGTCAACAAGGCACGCCTTAAGGCAGCTCAGGCTCAACAGGAGCAGGCAGCATATGCCTTCCGTCAGAGCCTTCTGGATGCAGGAGTCGAAGTGAATAATGCACTGACCCTATGGCAAACAGCCAAAAAAAGAGTGGAACTGGACAAGAGACAGGTCCTGAACCTGCAGGCGGCAGTCTGGAACACCCAGTTGCTCATGAAGCATGGTAACGCTGAATATCTTGAAGTTCTCACTGCGCAGAAGAACCTTCTTCAAGCAGAATTGACTGAAGTGTCGGATAAATTTGATGCGATAAAGAGTACGATCAACCTTTATCAGGCTTTGGGAGGCGGATACTAACCGCCTCTCATGCTTGAGTTATTTCGACATTATAATATCTGCAAGGGCGATAGCAGCCATAGCCTCAACGACCACAGGTGTACGTAGGGCGAAGCATGCATCATGACGTCCCTTTACCTGAAGCGTATCCATCTCCCCTGTTTCAAAATTGAAAGTATGCTGAGCCCTGCTGATGCTGGACGTCGGCTTGAACGCTACTCGGAAACTTATCGGAGCGCCATTGGTAATTCCACCGTTCACTCCGCCCGCACCATTTTTCGTCGGCCTACCGTCTGGTCCTATCGGATCATTATGCTCGGAACCCTTCATCGCAGCAGCACGGAAACCGTCACCGAATTCCAGTCCACGTACTCCCGGAACAGCAAACATGGCATGGGCCAATGCTGACTCAACACTATCCCAAAACGGCTCACCATAACCGGGATCTATATCAGGAACAGTACACTCGACTATAGCACCGAGACTATCTCCCTCCGCCATTGCCTTATCTATCGCATCCTGCCATTGATCTGACATATCTTCACTTATTCCTCCCAACTCCACTATTCTTGCGCTTATAGTTTCTATCGGAGTCTCATCCAGTATGGTTGCATCCTTTATAGCCTTCTTTGCGACCACACCAGCAGCGACAATCGGAAGAGTCAGACGGCCTGAAAAATGCCCACTTCCACGCGGATCCTGGCAGTCATCATACCTGAAGGCAGCAGTAAGGTCTGCATGCCCTGGACGTGGCATGGCTGTGAACTGACTGTAATCAGAAGACTTAGTGTTCAAATTCTTGAATACTATCGTAAGTGGAGCACCGGTGGTATGTCCCTCGAACACACCGCTCACAATCTGAGGTCTATCTTCCTCCTTACGTGGAGTTGTACCCTTGGCACCGCTCTTTCTGCGCTGAATATCCTTCTCGAAGTCCAGCTCCGACAATTCCAGTCCTGCTGGAACTCCATCAAGCACCACGCCTATAAGTTCACCATGTGATTCACCAAAAATCGACACTCTGAATTTTCTTCCAAATGTATTCATATCGTGTTTGCTGTTTTTCTACTTTATGTTGATATGTCTTTCGCTTTTGCTATGGCCGAGGATAGAGATGAACTATATACGTTCAAATCGCTAACCGCGTGTTTTGTAAGTACCTGTATTTCAGTGTTTTAGGCAACCATAGGTGGTCATTTTTGCCCACCAGCGTAAGGCTAAATCATTCATTATCAATCACTTCCGATTCACGCTGGCAAACAGTTCATGGAACTGTGGGAAGGACTTTGCTACGCAGGCCTCGTCGTCGATTGTGATCGGGCTGTCTGCACCGAGAGATGCGACCTTGAGGGCCATGACCATGCGGTGGTCGTGGTGCGAAGTGTAGGCCCCTCCCTTCAGCAACCCCGCACCAGTCATCCCCGACTCGATCACACCAGTCATCCCCGACTCGATCACACCAGTCATCCCCGACTCGATCGGGGATCCCAGCAGCCTCTGCGCCAACGTATGTCCCTCAACCACGAGCTCATCTCCCTCGATACGCGCCTGCACGCCCATCTGGGTGAGCATCTCAAGGATGGCCTTTGCCCTGTCGCTCTCTTTATTTGCCAGACGTCCCACTCCCGCCATGCGGCTTGTACCCTGACAGAATGCCGCCAGCACTGCCAGGATCGGGAAGAGGTCCGGACAGTTCGATGCATCCACTTCAAAAGCCTGAAGCGGCGCGCGCTGAACCACGATGTCTCCTCTCTTGCCATCAAGTTGCGACAGGCTTGCACCAGCATCCATCAGGATATCCATTATGGATAGATCTGCCTGAAGTGAGGTTGTGTCAAGTCCCTGGAGCTCAAGATGTCCGAATATGGCACCAGCCACAAGGAAGTTAGCTGCAGCGCTCCAATCTCCTTCAAGATCTATGTCTGCAGCCTTATATTTCTGACCGCCCTTCACCTTGAAATGCATCTCAGTGCAAAGCGACCAATCTCCGCCCGACTCCAGGAACTCACGTCCGCCGAGCATATCGTTTGCTATCTTGATGCCGAACTTCTTCAGCACCTCAAGAGTTATGAACATATAAGGAATGCTCTTCGGATCGGTCACCACCAGCGTGCTGTTCTTCTCAGCAAAAGGCAGCGCCATGAGCAGACCTGAAATCAGCTGCGATCCATGCTTTCCAGAAATCTCCGCACGACCAGGCTTCAAGGGGCCTGTCACTTTTAACGGAACCTTCACCGGACCATCCGAAGCAAGCGGGCAGTCAGTAGCAAGAGCAACAGCACCTGCAGCACCACCTTCAGCACCTGAAGCCACGCTCTCTATACCAGCCTCAAAGGCCTCCATGATCTCCTTCGCTCCGGTCAATGGACGATTGAGCAAAGTCTTCTCTCCTGTAACGGTCACGGAACCTGGGCAAAGCTGAGCCAACACCGGGATCATCATTCTGGTCAACAGACCAGACTCTCCCACATGAAGTTCCGACTGAGTCAAGCTGCCGAACTGCGCGGCGATACCTTTTATAGTAACCTCAGTACCCTCAACGCTCACCTGTGCGCCAAGATTGCGTGCAACCTGCAGAGCGGCCTCATTATCCCCGCATGGGGTATATCCTTTCATATGCGAAACGCCGTCAGCAAGGGCTGCAGCAATGATTGCGCGCTGAGCAAAACTCTTCGACACCGGCATCCTCAACGGTACCATACCGTCACCTTCCAAAGCTGCATCACCGTCTGAAGATCTCTCACTCAAAGTCCCTGCTCCAATAAAGCGAAAACCCCCATACACCGCCTTATGCATCTCATCCATTGGCCATTGGCCAGGCGCCGCCGACTCTTCTGCAGTAAGTGCACAATATGTAAAAGGAGAACCTTTCTTCAGACAATCAAGGCGTGACTGCCTGCCAGCCTCACCCATACAGAACGCTATGAGCTTACCATCCGCAGAACAAGCGTCGTACAACGACATCACTCTTTGAACATCATCCTCCGAGTCAGCCATCGTCACGAACTTCACAATATCAGCTCCATGGTACATGCACTTGTCAACCATTGATTTCATCTCCTCAAACGAACCCGTCCCATCGAAGTCATGATATGACCTGATAAATATTGTTCCATTTTCATGAGCTGCACTGCGGACTCTCTTGGACATCTGCTTGGGAGCCTCTATCTCCACATCCACATATCTCGCACCGGCCTCAATTGCTCTTATCAGACGTTTCTCCGCTATCAACATAGCTTTAACCTCCCGGGCCGGCTCCGGTATATCCTGCAATGACGCCTCGTTCTTCATAACCTCGGCAATACGGCACGTCGCCACCAAAGGCACATCAGACGTAAAGACATCTTCAGTCTCACGCGCCGACAATACACAACTATCCAGACGGATCTCCGCCATCTCACACTGCTCCAACGTCTCCAAGATCTGCTCCGCAGTCTTATTCTGTATAGTAGTACAAATCATAAAATCATGTAATTTTCAAAATCCTTCGCTCACTGTCATTTCGAGCGACCCCCTTGTCATTCCGAGAGACCCCCTTGTCATTCCGAGAGCCCCCCTTGTCATTCCGAGAGCCCCCCTTGTCATTTCGAGCGACCGAAGGGAGTCGAGAAATCTATCTACAAAAGTCCGACAGCCTCTTCAACAGTCAAATCACGCACAACGACATCGCCGATAGCACGCGGCAGGATGAAGTGCACCTTACCACCCTCTGCCTTCTTATCTTTGGCCATAGCCTCAGCCATGTCCTTTATACTGTAAGGATTGATTATCAGAAGCAGACAGCTGTCCAGATCACGCTCGATTGCAGCAGCAAAACCAGGCTCGGTCATCTCCAGCTTTTCAGCAAGTTGAGCAGCGTAGACCATTCCGAGAGCCACGGCATGACCATGATCTATGTCATTGTGATGTTTGTGAGCTAGTGATTCAATCGCATGACCGAACGTGTGACCGAGATTGAGCTTGCGACGCTCGCCGGTTTCAAACTGGTCTCGCGACACCACTCCGGCTTTCACCCTTGCTGCCGCAGCAATGAACGGCGTCATCTCATGAAGTCTTGCAGAAAGTACTTCCGGCCAGCGTTCCTCATTATAACTCAAGGTTGCAGCGCCTTCACACGAGGCCATGAAGTCATCAGTCAGACTCCTGAGCAAAGCCACCGCAGAAGCATAGTTTCCGTTATCTTCAATAATGAAGGTCTTGAGCATCTCAGCAGCTCCAGCCTGAAATGCCTCCATCGGCAGACTCTCAAGCACCTGCGGACAGATGTATGTAAACTCCGGCTGACAGATTGTTCCGAGCATATTCTTATATCCGCTGAAATTTACGCCGGTCTTTCCGCCGATCGCCGCATCCACCTGCGCCAGAAGTGTCGTCGGGACATTTGCAAAACGGACTCCCCTCTTATATATCGAAGCCGCAAAGCCCACCATATCAGTAGTGATACCGCCTCCGACTCCAAGCACCAGCGCATCCCTGTCGGCTCCATTCTCCAGCAGCCATCCGCAGATCTCCATCACCGTCTCCATACACTTAGTTTCTTCAGATACCTCCACCAACATGCCCGGTACCCCGCGACGGTTCATCATCTGCGACATCTCATACGCCGCCGGACAACTCATCGCCACATTCGCATCCATCACCACAAACACATGCTCAAAAGGTTTCAGGCAAGCCTCCAGCATCTCCATACCATCCTCGACAAAGATCTTGCTGATCACCTCCTCTGCGTTATATACATTTATCTGCTCCATATATTCTTTCATTACATCTTACAAATATAATAATCTTTGACAAGTAATATTTTGCAAATTCAGAAAATTACGATACCTTTGCAATCCTTAACCAGGTGATCTACCACCTTCAGTGCCAGTCATCAGACTAAAGCACACCAGCCCGGATGGCGGAATCGGTAGACGCGCTGGTCTCAAACACCAGTGGAGCAATCCGTGCCGGTTCGATCCCGGCTCCGGGTACAGAAGCGGAGTCTCAGCATCAGCTGAGGCTCCTTTTTCATTTAAAAACGGCTCTCTACCCATCAGAATTGCGATTATTGGATTGAATTCAGCGGTTCGACATTTTCCATTCTCGAAAACCATTTTTCCGCTTAAAATCGAACCGAGCACATCCATTTTTACCGACATATCTACCATTGAGAGGCATCGTTCCATATTGTTAATAAACGACATTGCGTATGCTACCTGCGGTTCGACAACACTTCGATTCGGGATTTTCATAATCTCTAACTGGCTCTTCAGAGCATAGATTTCATCATTGTACCTCTGTCTGATTTCCTTGTAGTCCTCAGAACTTATCTCCTCATCCAAGAATCTGTCCTGCAATCTCTGCAAACGCACCTCAACCTTCTTTATATCCTCTTGTATGCGATTCTTTTCCTTGTTAATGCCTTTAAACTTCTCAGTCCTTATATCATTAAGCACTTCTTCATAAAGGTCTAAAATCGCTTTACAAGGACGTATCTGACGCAGATACCTAAGAATATCATTATTCATCTGTTCGGCAGGCACACGATACTTCTTGCAGTGATTACAATGGTAATAAGCATATTTTTGTTTTCTGCCCTGACTATGTGATGCACGTATTTTAGCACCACACACAGGGCATATTAAAAAGGGTAGAAATAGTAGTCTTCATGGGGCAATTTCACCACCTTTGCCTTCTTTTGCTTTTCCTTACTCCTATTACGAGGGTCAACACTATGCAGGCGGTTTTGCACCTGCATAAATGTTTCCATAGTAATCAATGGTTCGTGAATACCTTTGACAAATTGTGCTGGCTCATCAAGATATTCGGGAACATAAACTTCACCGCAGTAAAAATGGTTTCGGAGCATTTCAAAGAAGGACGACTCGGACACTTTAAGACCTTTCTTTTGCACTTCCTTCAATACCAACGTTGGGGTTTTCAATCCTTTGGCAACCTCCTCGAAGGCATATCTAACTTTGGGGGCAATTTCTTTATCTACCACCACAAGTTTCTGTCCTTTAAGATTTTTATATCCTCTTGGGGCTCTATTGGGCCAATGTCCCTTCAATAGTGTTCCATGAATACCATCACGGGTTCTACGAGAAATTTTCTCATCTTCAGTATGCGCTACACCGCAGTACAAACCAAGCATCATTGCCCACTCTGTTCCAGTAAAATCAATCGGAGATTCCAACGTATTGATTTCTATACCCAATTCATCACAAAACTTGCGTTTATAAGCAAACGCAAATTCTCCATTACGAGAATATCTATCCCAACGAAGGAAAAGAATCTTGTCCACCTTTCCTCTGTTCTTTTTGCAGTACTCATACATCTTCTTCATTTCAGGGCGATTCAGATTCGGGTCACAAGCAGAATAATCTTCTTCATACACACTTATTACATTATATCCCTTGCTATCGCAGTATGAGCGCAATTGTCTTTCTTGCTCTTGAAGGGAGCATCCCTTCTTCTGTTCCTCACTGCTCACTCGGCAGTACAGAATTACATTTAAATTTTCTTTCTTATTCATAATACTTATCATTTATTTCTTCATTATAAATTTCCGCCTCAACCTGATACGAGGCCATCTTATACAGGAAATTCAGAACACCCCTGATTTCCTCATTTTCTACCGCATAACCACCCTCATTTAAGATAGTCTTTGCCCTATCAACACCTATCATCTGCCCCCGTAATTACACCGCTTATTTTGGGGGATACTTGCCAATAGGTACGCCTTCGGCCAGTCGGGATTACCCGACCATTAAACAATATTTTCATTTTGATTTATATATTAGAATCCTCAACCTCTCAGATTTTCAGGTTGAGGTTATTTTTGCCCGAAGGCAATTCAAACCCTTCTAAGTCTGAACATTGCAAAGATACAGAAGATATATTTCCGAAACAAAAACTTCAGGCAAACTGCCTCAACTTTCTTAAGGTATTTACTGATGTGCCTGTCAACTGAGCAACGTTTCTAAGGCTGATACCCTTCTTAAGGAGGCTGATTTCCTTGCCGTACTGCTCCTTGTAAGACGCATCAGATTTTCGGTAACTCGCTGGTCTTCCCATCTTGATGCCCTGCTCCTTACATTTGGCAATATATTGGTTTCTACCGCTGGTCATACGCTCCTTGATGGTCAGTCTTTCCATGCTTGCTATCTCTAGCAAGATGGTGCATATAAGGCTAGCTACAGGGTTCACCTTTCCGTCAACAAGTGTTTCCAGATTGTAGTTCTTTACATAGAGGCTTACCCCGTTTTCGTTGAGGTAGTTTATGACCTTCAGGGCTTCAAGAGTATTCCTGCCGAGACGGGAAATTTCAAGGCATACAACTCGCTGGATGTCGTTGCTCTTGATGTACTCCACCATCTCCACAATTTCGGCACGTTCC
>JAEIGA010009299.1_pt1 | contig 14867 bp, 16 predicted proteins | sample 9270691 | NCBI WGS metagenome assembly JAEIGA01 (sample SAMN17057246, study PRJNA624740) | gut metagenome | biome: biome; isolation source: fecal sample | host: Bos grunniens | place: China: Xizang | collected 2019
ACCTAGGGCATCGGTCGCGTCCAATTTCTTAGGCATATCCTCATCAGCAATATGCAAGAAGCGTTGCAGCATATCTGCCACCTGCTGTTTGGTGGAATGTCCATTGCCCGTAATTGCCATTTTGATTTTCATAGGCGAATATTCTTGTACAGGCACATCTTTCGACAATGCCGCTGCGATCGCCACCCCCTGGGCGTGGACTATCTTTATCATCGTCTGCGGGTTCTTATCTACAAACTGCGATTCGATAGCCAACACCGTAGGATGATACTTTTCTATCAAGTCTTGTAGAAAAAAGAACTCACGCTGCAAGCGAGCATATTGGTCATCCAACTTATGTACATCGAACACCCCAAAATCCAATATACTCACTTTGCTCCCTACCGTATGCAGCAAAGCATAACCCATGTACAGCGTACCAGGATCAACACCAAGAATAATATGTTCGTTTACCAATTTGTCAAGCATGCGATGGCATCGCTGATTAAGTGATCTTTTTTGTGATGCTGCGAGTCTACAACAGCTACGACTTTGCGTAGTTTACAGGTATCTCCTGTTTTTAATTTGAGCGTTAATGAGTAGCCAATGGTATGGGGTTTTTCAATTTTGATAGGACGAGTTTCGATTTGAGAATTATTGTGCCATACTTGCCAGTTCATGGCGCAACATAATTGTATATCTACATCGTGCATTTGTAACCAGAGCCAACATTGATTTTGATCAAGGTGGTTCATGAGTGGGTACCAATTTTTATCACAAGTGTTATTGTCTCCTAACATTGCTAACAACGAACATGGACCATCGTAGTTGACTGAATATATTTCGTAGTCTATCTGCATGAGTTCTTTCTGTGGTAGCAATTGTCGTCTAGCATGTACGCGGAGTGTGTGCCCTTTGGGTGATGTGGCGATGAAGCGTCGTTCAAGTGTTGGTTCGTTTTTGAACAGACAGCGATAAAATTCCTTAACTTCCCATGTCGCTAAGTCTAGTCGCTCATCGTGTAAACGTACCGATATGCTAGAGATGTTCAAGATGGGTTCTTCTATATCTTTTACATAGGTACACAACCGTTGTGGTTGAGAATAGTACTCTTCAAAATGGGCTGTTTGGCATAAATAACTATTCGAAAAAGAAAGTTGCTGCTGCAACTCCATTTCTGCTGACGGTTTCCATTCCGTTTGTTCTATGCTCCAATTATTGTATTTTAACATAAAATGGTAATCGTGAATTATTTTGTGGTTTCTCGAACGATTAAATCAGTGGGAACCATGTCGGTCTGCGCAATTCGCTGTTCTCCTTCTAAGCGTTTGAACAAACGTAGCATAGCTCGTCGTCCAATCTCAACTCCGTGCTGCTCTACGGTAGTGAGCATGGGGGATGTCGTGCGGCAGAGTGGAGCGTTAGAGAAACCGCAAATGGAGAGCTCCTCTGGGATATGCAATCCGAGTATCTGAGCTGCGTATAGAACCCCTGCGGCACAATCATCATTGACGCAGAAGATAGCATCGGGGCGTTGTTGCCTCATGACGTTAGGTGTCTCTATAATGGCTTGCGCACGGCTGTCGCAAGTTAGAATGGCTCCGCCTTCCATGTACAATTCATACTGCTGTAATGCGTCACGCCAACCTTGATAGCGTCGATGAGCTACTTCCAATTGCATGGGAGAGGAGAAATACATGATGCGTTTGCAGCCCGTTTGTATGAGGTATTCTACAGCATTGTACGCGCCTACATAGTCGTCGGATACCACCTGATCGCATTGCAACGATGGACAAGGACGGTCGTACAATACCAATGGTACTCCGCTGTCAATCACATCTTGCAGGTGTTGAAGATTGGTTGTCTCCTTACTGACACCTACCAACATGCCCGCAACGCGACTATTTAGAAGCATTTGCACGCTTTGTTCTTCTTTGACTACATTTTCGCTAGATTGACATATCAAAATACTGTAACCGAGATCGTTAGCAGTCTGTTCTATACCGTCTAAAATGGAGGCAAAAAAGTGATGATTAAGTTCTGGGATGATAACACCGATGGTTGTGTTTTTGCTTGTACGCAGGTTACTTGCCATCAAATTAGGCTTGTAGTGTAGTTTTCGTGCACATTCGCGTACCAATTCTTTCGTAGATTCGCTAATGTCAGGATGATTCTGCAAGGCTCTACTAACCGTTGATACAGATACTCCTAACTCGCGTGCAATATCTTTGATTGTGACTGGTTTCATTGCTCTTCTCTACTTTTTATTGCGCCGCGGAAAATGATAAGTATGGCTCCACCGACCAGCATATAGTCAGAATAGGGTTGCATCTTCATGATACTCATGATGGCACCTGCTATTAGGACTATCATACCTGCAATTAATAAAATAGAACTCCATTTCATGTCTTAATCAGTGATAATATATACATCTTCTCCATCCGCGTGCATATTGTATTGTTCGCGTGCGAAACGTTCTAGACTATCTGGATTTTCCAGCGACTCCAATGTGCGAATTGCTTGAGTAGCCGCAGCCTGTTCATGTTGAATCGTTTGCTTGATCTTGCGTATTTCCATGGCTCGAGAGACTTGGTTGATTAGGCTCTGGTCTCCAACGAAAATAAGTAGTACCGCAAATACGTACAATGTAATAGCATACTTGTTAATCAGTATGTTACGAGCTGTTTTCCAAAAATTAGTTTGTTTCATATTATTTAGGTTTATGTATAATCTCGCAACGAAATATATCGTTTTATGCAATTTTTCCGCAAAATTACAGTTTTTTTTTTATATATGCAAAAGTTCTGCAAAAAAATCTTGAGTTAGCCCAATGTTTTTTTCGCAACAAAGAACTATTCTATGACTTGCCCAAGAAGATTATATGTCTTATTATCTCGCAGAATTACTACTTGGGAGCCAATGATGACCATTTGATTTTTAGCAGTAGATGCGGAGTAGATAGGCTGTAGATGGGTGGGTTGTTCGGTGTTGATTGTTAGGGCGTCTAAAGCAAAATATAGGGGAGTGTTAGACCCGAAATCGCCTACATCGGTAGTCGTCATGCGAAAACTCAAACCCGCTGTTCTACCGATAGTTTTCAAGTTTACTTTGCTCCATCCGAGATTCTTTTTCCCATCTACTGCCAGATAGTAGATGACGCTGCTGGTTTCATGCAATGTTGTATCTAGTCCGCTGATGATGAGGGCTAAGGTATCTTCCTCTGTGAATGCTCGCGCGTTGAATACATTGCCGTAGGAGATAGCCTCCATAGTATTGCTGTTTTGGCAGATATACACATACTCGGGATAGTAATATTGGTCAAAGAGGATGGTGTTAGAGGAATGTCCTAAAGACTCAGTTACCCATTCCGAGAAGTAACCAATAGCATATGGTGTGCCTACACCTGCTATGCCGCCATTGGCTATGCAACCAAACACATTTGCAGTGTCTTGTGACACTTTTGATAGTGTAAATCCTTCCCAGCTCATGCCCCCATATGAGGCTTGGCTAGGTAGGTGTGAGAGCATAAAACGTCCATCATTGGTGTAGATTGTTTGACGCGTGCTACTATCATCGTAGGTGTACTCCCATACATCAGTACAATCGTAGTATCCAGTACCGTATATGGTGCTGTAAATCAATGGATTGTGTTCCTTATCTTCCGCGGTGTTAAAATCCATAGTAATCACCTCGGCATATGCAACAAGGGATAAGCATGCGAGTGCTAGAGAATAGAAGTATTTCATGTCTATAGAAATAATAAAATCATTAACTGACCTGTTAGAACGCGCAGAAACATCACTAGCGGATATACTGTAGAATAAGCTACGGCTGCACGATCGTTGAGGGATGATACCGTGGTAGCATAAGCTAAAGCAGGAGGACTGGTGGTGCTACCTGCTAACAATCCCATGAGTGAAAAGTAATCTAACTTCAACCACAAACGCGCAATTATACCGATTACCAGCAACGGAATCAGGGTGATAATCACGCCATAACCTATCCATATGTATCCTCCTTCTAAGAGGGTAGGGATAAATGTTTTGCCTGCGCCAAAGCCCACCGAGGCTAAAAACATAGCGATACCTATTTCGCGAATCATCAAGTTAGCACTACTCGTCGTGTAAGTGATGATATGCATTTTGTACCCAAAACTACTCATCAAAATAGCTACAATCAACGAACCGCCTGCTATTCCTAATTTAAATGGTTGTGCTAAACCTGGTAGTGTGATAGGTAGTAAACCTGCAGCAACACCCAAAGCTATGCCTAAAAATATGGAGGCTAAATTGGGGACATCTAATCGTTTGGTGGAGTTCCCAAATACTTTTTCTACTTTATCCACTGCTCGCTCTTCTCCTACGACGGTGATACGATCTCCTAATTGGAGATGGAGATCGCGTGTGGCGAGCAATTCAATACCTGCTCTGCGAATACGTGTGATGGATACATGATAGGCGGCACGCACGTTTAGGTCGCCAATTCGTTTGCCATTTAGTTCGGCTTTGGTTACGACTACGTGGCGAGACACTAGGTGTGCATGTGCGTTAGGATTCGTGGGTAGCGACGTTTCCATGCCAAGCAGAAGGATACTTTTTTTATTCTCTTTGTCCACTACGATGCGGATACGGTCGCCTACGTGCAAAATAGTATCCACATCTGGCAATTCGTCTTCGCCGTTTGGACGAATCAAACGTGATACAATAAGGTTCATGTGACATAACTGACCTAAATCGCGTATGTGAGCACCCTCTACTTGAGGATTGGTGAGTAAGATGTCAATGTACTCAATTTCTCTTTGTGTTTCGCACTCTGCTGTTACACGTGTCTCCTCTTGCTCAATCTTGATTCGAAAGAACCAGCGCATGGATAGAATAACTGTTATGATACCTACAACGCCCAAAGGATATGCCATCGCGTAGCCACTGGCAATATTCGTGTTTGGCTCGCCAGTCAAATCGATAAATGCTTGTTGTGCTGCGCCTAATCCTGGGGTGTTAGTAACGGCGCCAAACAATATGCCAGTCATGGTCGCAATGTCTTCTCCTGATATCACATGGATGAGGTATGCTGTTACACAACTTAAGAATACGATACCGATGGCTAATAGATTAAGCTTTATCCCTCCTTCTCCGAAAGAAGAGAAAAAACTCGGTCCGACCTGTAAACCAATGCTATAAACAAAAAGTATTAATCCGAAATCTTTGGCAAAGGTTTCTACTACAGGGTGAAGGTGCATACCGAAGTGCGACATAGCAATTGCGCAGAATAGAATCCAAGTGATTCCGAGCGTAATACCCTTGAATTTTAAGCGGTGGCTGAGGTATATGCCAACTGCAATAGCGATAGTAAGGATGAAAATAGAATGAGGAACTCCAGTACCCCAAAACAGACTATGTAACCAATTCATACGCTTCGTAATTTACGAAATAGAGAGACAGGTCTGTCTCTCTATTTGTTTTTGTGAGTGTCAAAATCCGATATTCGACAATATAATCTAATATTCGGATGCAATCTCCAAGATTTTATTCTGCCACTTCAGTACCCTCAAACTCAGGTACAGCTTGAGCCGCTTGATCAGCTTCGTAGGCCTCTTGCACTTGTTCTGTGATAGCGCTACTTTCCTCAGAATCATTTGCTTCGCTCTTGTTGAATCCTACGGCAACAATGCTCAATGCGATGATGATGCCTGCTAAAGTCCAACTTGCTTTCTCCAAAAAGTCTGCTGTTTTAGGAGCACCCATCACTTGATTTCCACTTGAGAAACCTGCAGCTAAGCCGCCTCCCTTGCTGTTTTGAACTAATACCAAAAGGGTAAGCAATACTGCTGCAATGACAATTAAAATAGTTAATAGTACGTACATAATGTTATAATTTATAAAGTTTTTAAGTTCTAATTTACGTTTGTTCTTGCAGTGCTAAAAAACAAACAGCCTGCAAAGGTACAATTTTTTTTTGATACTACCAAATTTTTTACCATTTTGCTACTGTGTCGTTGTATATTTGGTCTGCAATCTCTGTAATCATTGTGCTGCAAAGATCGTCTTGTACATCGTTAAGCATCTGCGAAGCATCGAAGGTCTGGTATGCTGTATACGTCTTTTCAAAACTTTCTTCGGGTGCGACATTGTTCGTGAATCGCACTTTGACAGTGATGGTTAACTTGGTTTCGGCAGCATAGCTATCTGCAGAGACGGCCATAGGCGTTAGGGTATATCCTGTAATCTCTCCTTCAATCTCTAGATTACCACCACGACGCACTTGTTCTAAACGTGTTTGGCGTTGAAATAAATCACGAATACCATCTGACAAATTATTAGACAATGGGGCATATACCAAGGCTGCTACGTTAGGAAAATCTGCGATGGATATAGTCTTGGTCGTCGAGTAATCTATAGATGCACCATTGAATTTATATGAAATAGTACACGAACTTAATAATCCCAAGCAGAAAAGTACTAGTTTTTTCATAAGTTGTATTCTTTGATTTTACGATATAGTGTGCGTTCGCTTAGTCCCAATGCTTGAGCTGTGACTTTGCGGTTACCATTGTTTTTAGTGAGGGCTTGGCGTATGGTTTCTTTCTCCATATCTGTTAACTTCAATTCCTTTTTTTCGTCAACTTGCTCTGCTATTTCGCCCTCAGATATAAAAGTTGCGTCTGTAGGTGCTGCTATTTGCTCTTGCTCCCATTCTACGATTTCATCATCTATCTTGGAGTGCGTAGTGTAAGAGGATTGTATGTTGCTAATTTGATTTTTTAGTATGTCTATCTCTCTTTTGAGCATACCTATCATGTTGTAGAGCATTTTTAGGTCTTCCATAGGAATTTCCTGTTGAGTTTTTCTTTCAACTATGGCGAGACTGCGTTGCATCTGATTAGCAGGAAGATAGTGCATGAGAATTGCAGGGGTAATATCTCGGTGTTTCTCAATCAGACTAATTTGCTGTGCTACATTTTTAAGTTGGCGAACATTTCCCTGCCAATAATAAGTTTTTAGCATTTCGGTAGCCTCGTCTGTTAAGCGAATGGCAGGCATACGGTACTTTTCAGCAAAATCTACCACGAACTTCCGAAAAATGAGAGGAATATCTTCTTTTCGCTCACGTAGGGCAGGTACTTTGATTTCTATTGCATTCAGACGGTAATATAAATCTTCTCTAAAATGTCCATCCTCTATTGCTTTTGGGATGTTAAGATTAGTGGCTGCTACTACTCGCACATTTGTCTTTTGGACTTTTGAGTCGCCCATACGAATAAACTCTCCTGTTTCCAGTACGCGCAGAAGGCGCGCTTGTGTAGGTAAAGGCAATTCGCCTACTTCATCCAAAAATAAGGTACCGCCATCAGCAATCTCGAAATAGCCTTTGCGTTCGCTTTTGGCATCCGTAAATGCTCCTTTTGTGTGTCCAAATAGCTCGGCATCAATTGTTCCTTCAGGGATAGCTCCGCAGTTAATCGCAAAATAGGGACCATGTTTGCGAGGAGAGTATTGGTGGATGATTTTTGGGAAATGTTCTTTACCAACGCCACTCTCACCTGTAATTAATACACTGAGATCGGTGGGGGCAACTAAAGCTGCTATCTCTATACCGTGATTCAGTTGGGCATTGTTTCCTATGATGCTGAATTGTCGCTTGATACTTTGTAAATCTATGTTTGACATAATTTGTTTATGGGTAGTTCTTTAAGTTTTTGGTTTAATTGTGTTATCTGCCAAAATGGCAGACAAAGGTACTACAAAAAAAACATATATGCAAGAAAAATGGACAAAAAACTTATTTTTTACTATAAAAATTTGGTCGTTTCGAAAAAAAGCAGTACCTTTGCACGCTTTTTCGCGTAAAACGTAAAATATTAACCACGCCCACGAGATGGGGCATAAAAAAATAAGAACAATGAAACGTACATTCCAACCAAGCCAACGTCGTCGTCGCAACAAACATGGTTTCCGTGCACGTATGGCAACTGCAAATGGTCGTCGTGTATTGGCAGCTCGCCGCGCACACGGTCGCAAGAAATTGACAGTAGCTGACGAGGGTCGTCACAAACGCTAATCATCGATTAGACCACCTTAGGGCTTTTTCCTAAGGCATCAGCATAGGGAAAAGAGTGTTACTCCTTTCCCTTATTGCGTTTAGGTGTTTTATTGTATTAGACAGAAAATTAACTTATGCAAACGACAAGACAACAAAAGATTGAACGCTTGATCCAAAAAGATCTAAGTGATATATTATTAAGGTACGCGCGCGCGATGCGAGGAACTCTAATCTCGGTAAGTGAAGTGCGCGTGTCGCCTGATTTAAGTATTGCACATGTGTATCTGAGTATCTTTCCTCAAGATAAGGCAGTGGCTACAATTGAGCAAGTGAAAGTAGATACTGCTAAAATTCGTGGTGAAATGGGGCATCTGCAACGTCATCAGTTACGTCTAATTCCTGAACTACACTTCCATCTTGATGAAACCATAGATAAAATGGCGCGTATTGATGAATTGCTGAAGCGGTGAGAGCTGAACTACAAATAGCGTGGAGGTATTTGTTTGCAAAAAAACAATTTAATGCCATTCATATTATTACTGCTATTTCTTCTGTAGCTGTAGGAGTCGTGACGGCTGCAATGGTGTGTGTGCTTAGTGTAATGAATGGTTTTGGCGTTATGGTCGAACACCTATTTTCTCAATTTGATCCAGACTTACGTATTACGGCGACGGTAGGTAAATCATTTTATGTAAATGAACAACAAAAGGCTCAATTGCTTGATTTATCTTGTGTAGATGTAGTGAGCGAGAGTGTGTCTGAAACCGCGTTGGTATATTTTGAGGACAAACAGATGCCAGTGTGCCTGCTTGGAGTAGATTCGCTGTTTGATGATATGACAGGAATAGAGAATATTATCACAGATGGATATTATCAAGTGTATGATGGGGCATTTGATCGAGCAGTTTTAGGGCAAGGTCTGGCATGGAAATTAGGAATAGGTCCTCGTTTTGTTAGTGGTCTGCAGGTGTATGTCCCGAAACGTGATGTTAGGGTGAATATGTTGCGCCCAGATGCTAATTTTAACCAGGAAACGTGTTTTATTGCAGGTGTATTCGCAGTCAATCAGCAAAAGTACGATGATAATGTGATGTTGGTGGATATTGATTTTACGCGTAGATTGTTGGACTATAACTCCAATGAGGTAACTTCTTTGCAATTGGCCCTCAAAGAGGGGTATAACGTGAAGAAGGCAAAACGAGAGATTTTGGAGGTATTGGGCGAAGGATTTGCAATATCTGATCGATATGAACAGCAACAAGATTTCTTCCGAATCTTGCGTGTGGAGAAACTATTAACGACCTTGTTGCTTGTGTTCATTTTAATGATAGCCATTTTTAATAGCATAGGATCGTTGTCAATGTTGATCCTTGATAAGCAACAAGATATACGTATCTTCTCGCATTTGGGAGCGAGCGATTCGATGATTCGTAATATATTTATGCTAGAAGGATGTATGGTGAATGTATTAGGTGCGCTAGGTGGATTGGTTATTGGTTTAGTCGTATGCCTTTTACAAGAACATGTAGGATTGCTGAAGTTGGGTAATGGAACAGAGTATGTCCTTGAGGCTTATCCAGTTTCGGTGCATGGGGGGGATGTTATTGTCGTTCTATTAATTGTCTTATTACTTGGAGTGGTGGCCTCTTATATACCTACACGAAAAATGACTATTTAGTATGAGAATCATATATTGTTATATTGTATTGTTATTGGTTATGGCTGCTTGTACGCCGCCTAATAAACCTACTCAATCGGAATATTTGTATTGGGATAGCGTATATATCAAATCGGATTTTCAACATCATGGTGATTATTATGAAAGTGGACATCAAGTGTATGCCATCGATTTATTATCCGACGGCTTAGATTATGATTCGATGGGATATATTGTAGGTACTGGATATAATTTGTTCTTTTCGGATATCTTTGCCCCGAAAGATAGTACTATGCGTATCCCTGCTGGTAGCTATAATATGGACTCTGTGGCACGTGAAATGACTTTTTTGCGCGGTATGTATTTTGAGGGTGATGTTACGGGTACATATTTATTGGAGATTGATGATCAGCAGATACAACAAATTGTACTTTTTACAGCCGGTAGTATGACCATAGATTATGTTGGTAATGATACTTTATTAGATATAGATCTTTATACAGCAGATTCTACTCATTATCATGCTATTTATCGGGGATATGTTAGGGTTAATTAATCTATGTTAATAAAAGAATATCATACATATCTTAAATTGGAGAAAGGACTGAGTAAGAATTCAGTAGAAGCATACGAACGTGATTTACAGCGTCTTATCAAATATATGGTAGAGCATGAGGTCGATCCTATGTATGCGACATTGGATGACCTACAGGCATTTCTGTTTGAGACGTCTAAATCGATATCTTCTGTACGAACACAGGCCCGATTAATAGCAGGAATACATTCTTTCTATCGTTTCTTACTATATCATAATTATATAGAACAGGATCCGTCTGAATTGTTAGAAACTCCAAAAAAGGAGCAACGACTGCCTGAAGTACTTTCTTTAGAAGAGATTGAACGTATGATCGCGCAAATCGATATGTCGAAAGCTGAGGGACACCGAAATCGTGCTATCATCGAAATTCTCTATGGAAGTGGCTTACGTGTAAGTGAATTGGTAAATCTTCGTTTGAGTGATATATATATAGTAGAAGGATATATTCGTGTCTGTGGCAAAGGGAATAAACAACGGTTAGTACCCATCTCTCAAGAGGCTATGACATGGTTCGCATATTGGTTAGAAGATCGTCATGCGCTTGATATAAAGCCAGAAGCTACCGATATAGTATTTCTTAATCGCTATGGTAGGCAGTTGACTCGGGCAATGATTTTTACTATTGTCAAACGTCTGGCAGAACAGGCTGACATACACAAAACTATATCTCCTCATACGTTGCGCCATTCGTTTGCGACACATTTGCTGCAGAATGGTGCTGACTTACGTATCATCCAGCAATTACTAGGTCATGAAACTATAGGAACAACAGAAATCTATACGCATGTGGAAGTACAAGATCTACGTGAAGCGATTCTCAAATATCATCCAGAAAATAGATGAAAAGATTGGTCATTATATTATTTTGTATTATAGGTGTAGGTGGTAAACTATGGGCGCAAGAGTTGGGTGAAACGATTGTGGTGGGTGAGGTGTATGATGCCAATACTGGAGAACCATTGCCTAATGTGCATATTTATTTTCAGGGAACACAAATGGGAACTATGACTAATGCTGAAGGTTTGTTTCTATTGCGTGAGAATTTGACTAAAACCCGCACTATGGTTGTAAGTGCAGTAGGGTACCATACAGAGCGATTTAAGATAGAGCCTAACACACAATCAGGTATTGATATTGCTCTACGAGAGAAGGTAGGCAACTTGAGTGAGGTCTTTGTCATGCCACAAGAGAACCCTGCTTTATCTCTTATGGAAAAAGTACGTGCACGCAGACAGTATAATGTTCAAACTCGACATGGAATCACACAATCTTCCTCGGCCATATATGTATCGGATGTTCAATCTAAGCATTTACAACGAACATTATGGAAGAGCCTTCAAACGGGCATGATAGAACACGATTCTACCTACCTAATCCCTTTATATTGGCGTCAACAAAGAGTTGATAGTGTATTAGAAAAAGCTAGTTTTCTGACAGAAACCAACTATCAAATCTTACTTTCTCAACTTCCCAATACATTCAATTTTTACGATAACCAACTGCCTATTTTTACAACTTCAATGTTGAGTCCTTTGGCGGCAGCTGGTAATACCTATTACAACTACTATCTGGTTGATAGCACACAAGTAGGTGATGAGAAGCACTACTTATTACATTTTAAAACCAAAAACCCTTTCTATGCCACTTTTAATGGCGAAATGACGATTGATTCGGCTACTTACGCACTCCGCCATATTCGTGTCCAAGTACCGAATCAAAATAGTGTTAATTTCTTGCGCCAATTAACTATAGAGCAGCATTTTACGTCTAATAATACGATGCAAGATGAACAGATGAAGATGTTGTTGGATTTTGCAGTTAAAATAGATTCTAGTAGTTATTTTCCCACCCTCTTGCTCACGCGAAGTACCGAAATTCATTCTGATAGTATTGAGAATAAGATGGTAGCTCCATTACTATCTGCACAGGATTCGCTCATACTTCCAGCATTAGATAGTCTGAATAATACATCCCTATTTAAAACAGCCAAATTTTTGGCTTATGTGCTACAAACAGGTTGTATACCTACTAGTAAGTATGTGGATATAGGGAAGGTTCATCATGTCTTTCGCTTTAATAGTCAAGAGGGATTACGAGTTGGACTACCATTGCGAACGACCGAAGAATTATGGAAGAATGTCTGCCTTGAGGCTATGGTTGCTTATGCCACAGGAGATAGAGCTTGGAAGGGTTTTGGTCAGGTAAATATCGCTTTACCTTCGGAACGCAGACACCATATGTATCTCAAATATAGTGACGAATACATATACTCGGATGTAGATGATTTCCATGAATATCTACGTGAAAATACCGTATTCAATCGACAAATCAATATGGTGACTCGGATGTTACAAGGTGACAGTTTTGTGTTTAATCCTAACTATTATTATAATACGATGGCGCGTCGACAAGAAGGACGTATCCATTTTGAAGACGATTGGAATAACTCATTGGAAACACAGTCTTACATTAAAGTGGGGCAGTTGGGATATGGATTGGCTACGCGAAACTATTATAGTCAACCAAGCATGTTTTATGCTACTTTGGGAACTTCGGCACGCGTGAGTTTTAATGAGCGAAAAGTAGATTGGTATTTTCAACGTCGCCATATTTACAACCATCTTCCTGTGATTTATCTAGGTGCAGAAATTGGCAGTTACCATCTTGCTGAGATGCCCTCTTATCGCCTGTATGGCAATCTACAGTTGCTTGTACGGCAGAATGTTAATTTAGGAATGGCAGGCGAGTTAGACTATCGCATGCAGGCTGGTCTTGTATTCGGTAAGGTGCCTTATCCTTTGCTTCATCACTTTGCAGGGAATCAGACACACTCTTTTGACCCTGACCGATTTTCGCTTATGAATACATTCCAATATGCAGCCGATCAATATATCTCTCTACATGCCCACTGGAATGGTAAGGGTATACTATTCAATCTTATACCAGGTCTTCGCTATGCTAGATTGCGGGAGTTACTCGTACTTAAAGTGGCATATGGTGGATACCGCAATGACCATGAGTCGATTCTTGAGTTTCCAATGAATCAAATGCAGAACTATCCGTTGTTATCAGCTCTTAATATACCATATGTAGAGGTTGGTGCTGGTATTGGTAATATAGTTCGAGTAGGAGAACTATACGGAGTATTCCGCTTGACTCACCGCAACGACCCGTCCCCATGGTGGGCAATACGCTTTAGGTTGCATGTAGGTATGTAGTTCCCAAACAGGCGTTTCTGTCAATCTTCTCCGTTACGATAATTTTTCGGGGTAATACCTGTATGAGTCTTGAAGAAACGATTGAAGAAAGCGACATTATCAAAACCTAAGCTATTGGCAATCTCTTTGATAGGCGCGATAGATAGTTTCAGTTGTGCCTTGGCATCGGTGATTATGGCTTCTACAATCAGGTCGCCAGCTGTGCGGGAACTTGCTTGTTTGATAGTAGAGCATAGATGAGGTACTGTGATATGCATTGTTGCTGCATAGTCGGCTACATGATGCCACTCGTGGTAATGTTTCATGACTAGTTCGCTATACTCATGGAATATCTCTGACTTTCGATCCATTGCTTGCGTTGTTGTATTATTATTCGCAACAAAATAATCATGAAATATCAGATGTACGAGATTATAAACATGTACCATTCTCTCCGTGTCCATCATACTAGGTGTGCAGTTGACAGCTTCTTCTAGAACTTGAGAGAAATGTAGGATCACATTTTTTTGCTCCTCTGTGACACGAATAATTTGACATGCTTCTTTCATAGCTAGGCGTGGACGACGGATACTATATGCGTTCTTCTCCAAAAAAGCGGACGATAACACGATATATCTAACTTGTGCATCTTCGCTAAATTCATGTACGCGAAAGAAACTATTAGGTGCGAGGTAAAGAGCATCATTCTCTTGAAATTCATACTGCGTGATATTTACTGTCGCGCGAGCAGTCCCCTTCTCTATAAATGCATAGACACCACACTTTATTTTACATGGAAAACGCATGTACTCATTAAGTACTTTGCCACTTGCTTCGCCGAAGATATAATCAATAGGGCAATCAATCAAAGGAATTTCGTTTTGCATAGTATGAGTGATTTGTGCTGCAAAGGTACGCAAAAATTTCGAATATACAAAAGAATTGGATGTTTTTCGTAGTAAAAGACATCATTTTATTAAGATTGTAGATATATGTGCTTGGGTTATTCTTCTGAGAAATGTACAAGCACGTGGCGATAGGAGTTGAAAATCTTGGATTTGGAAACAAAGCCAAGGTATTTTTTTTGTTCGTCCACCACAGGTAGATTCCATGCTCCTGTGTCCTCGAAAATCTCCATGACTTTGCCCATAGGCATGGTGTTGGTTAGGATTGCTTGAGGGGAGTTCATGAGTTGCTTGACGGTGAAACGATTGTAGAGACGAGGCTGGAACATAATGTTGCGTACCTCGTCTAAGAGCAAGATACCCAATAACTTACCTTTCTCGTTCACCACGGGGAAAATGTTGCGGTTGCTTTGGGCAATCACTTTGACTAGTTCGCCCAGGGTCATCTCTGGATTAAGCGTCTTGAGATCGGTCTCGAGGACGTTCTCCAT